>JGI994J12354_10000440_pt1 | contig 41308 bp, 31 predicted proteins | sample IntmicLarv3ML3BL_FD_12354 | JGI IMG/M metagenome (IMG submission 12354) | reverse complement strand
TTTGCGTAGCGCACGAATTGAGATATAGTTTTTTGCTTTTCTTGTTCTGTTTGAGCGCTATCAAAAGTGATAGTTATCTTTTTTCTTGTATCGTTGATATTGTCGATTTTTGTATTCATTTTTATGCTTTGAAATTGAAATTAATAAGCGGGTAAATATGAGCTTAAGAGATATAAGCGTCAAGTTTTAAAAGAACGTGCGTTGGCTAAGTTTTTTATTGCCACTAAAATGTGATAGCCAATCGAGAGTCAAATTTTCAAAATTTTCGAGCGAGGAAATATGTATTAAAATCAGAGCACAAGCAATTGCGTCGTAAGGCGCGCAATGCCAAGAATCCCGATTGGCAGGGCAGAGATGTTTTAAACTTTCCAATTTTTCTTTGAGGTCGAAAATTTCAATCAAGTGTTCAAGATTATGACCTTTGATTTTAGGGAAGATATTTTTTGTAAGAAGCAAAGTGTCTAGCCAAGGAGCCCAAGTGTTGCACATTTTACCTGTGACGAAATTTTTGCAATCGGGTAAAACAGGGCAATAACTACGCAGCAAAGAATCCTCTGCGGATTTATTATGCGATAAAAAAATTCCTTCTTTACGTAAATCAATAAAATCTTGGCAGTAAGAGTCAAAAGGTTTTTTATTAGAAAAGTTCACATTTTGAAGATTACAGAATTCAAGAGCTTCTTTATTCATTCTTTTTTTAGGCGCGCAGAGTTGACTTTTGACTTCTACGATTTCCCAATTTACAATTTTGGCTATTCCAAATTCCACAATGCCACAAGATTTTGCTCCTTCAAAATCTATCGCGTAAATAGGGATGTTTATGCCAGACATTTTTCTTGCTAAGTAAATTTAATATGTTCACCCTTAGCAGATATATGGAAATGGAAAATTTCAAGAACTTTATCAATTATTTAGGCGATATTTCAGGAGAGTTTATTTCTAACGCTTACTCAAAAGAAATCAAATGGGATTTGAAAGGAGACGCTTCGCCTGTGACGGAAATAGACAAGGGCACAGAACTTTTGTTGAGAAAGGAAATCAAGAAAACTTTTCCATCTCATGGAATCATAGGTGAGGAGTACGGCAAAGAAAATGAGGACGCCGAGTATGTTTGGGTTTTAGACCCAATTGATGGAACAAATTCTTTCATTACAAAAGTTCCTCTTTTCGGGACTTTAGTTGGCTTGATGAAAAATGGAAAGCCTTATCTTGGCATGATAAATCAGCCTATTCTAAAACAGAGAATGATAGGTGATAATAATGTTTGTCTTTTGAATGGGAGTCCTGTGCAAGTTTCAGGAGTAAATTCTTTGCGTGACGCAACTGTTCTTTGTTCAGACACTCGTGGAGTAGATAGATATCACAAAAAAAATGTTTGGCACAAAATCGAAGATGAATGCAAGCTCTTGCGTTCTTGGGGAGATTGTTATGGATATCTTTTAGTCTCAGCTGCATTGGCTCATGTGATGATTGACGCAAAGCTTGAAGTTTGGGATTTAGTTCCGATAATTCCTATTGTAAACGGAGCGAAAGCATTTTCGAGTGACCTGCTCGGAGGCAAAGATTACGCGAATCACGGATTCATGTGTGCTGCTACAAAAGAGCTTTTAGACGAAACAATTTCATTATTAAATTCATAAAATATGGATATTTTTGAGAGATACGCATCTCAAATTTCTCTTTCTGAAATGGGTGAAGAAGGGCAGAAGAATATTGCAAATTCTAGTGTCTTTGTAGTTGGCACAGGTGGTGTTGCAACAGGCGCGTTGCCTTTGTTGGCGGGCGCAGGCGTAGGCAAACTAATTATTGCAGATGGCGACAAAGTGTCTTTAAATAATCTCCACAGACAAACTTTTTTTTACGAAGAAGAAGTAGGACAGAAAAAAAGTATAGTGTTTAAACAGAAGCTTCAATCCTTGAATAGTCATGTGAAAATCGAGGCGATAGAATCTTTTGTGGACGCAAAAAATATCGAGTCGCTGATAAAAAATGTGGATGTTTGCATGGATTGTTCAGACAATTTTGAAACAAGAATTTTGCTCTCCGACTATTGCTTGCGGAAAAATATTCCTTATATTTATACAGCGGCAGAAGGCTGGAATGCAATGTCTGCGCTGTTTGAAGGCAAGTCCTTGCACAGTTTAATAAGTGATAATTCGGCAATAGATGAAAAAATAAAAAATCCTATATTTCCGCCCTGTGCACATTTTGCGGGAGTGATGTCTGCTAATTTATGCTTGCGAAAACTCGCAAAAATGCAGTTAAATACAAACGAATTATATTCCTTTGATTTGCAAAGTATGCATTTTTCGAAAATACAATTCTGATTATATATGAATTTTATAAAAAGACTTTTTTTCTCTCTAGTAAATATTTCAACGGGGCTCATTTTGATTTACTTGGGATTGAATGTGTCTGCATATTTTTCTGGAGTGCCCGAAAATGTGCTAGAGTCCATAGACAACAATTACACTAAGCAAAAATTAGGCAGATATTTTATAGGAGCCGCAAAACCTTCTTTGGCTCAATTAATGGCGAGAAGCTCTTTAACAGACAAGCATTCTCAAGACTACGAGGCTATTTTGCAAACAGCAGATAAAATGCGTTCTGAAAAACCTGCGTGGATTGTAAGTGGTGGTGAAGAACCTTTTTTCTCTGCGATATATTCAACGCTAGGAATCTCTAATCCAAAAGAGCAGAGTGTTTATGAAATGTTGGCATCTGCAGATTCTCGAAATATGTTTCGTTCTTTCTTGAAACAAAGCGAGATGCCTATAGTTAAAGACATTTTGAGTTTGAATGATTTGAATACTTATTTATTGCCGTCTGCCGCAACTTCTGCAGGTGCGCCATACGAGGCTGCTGTTCTTATCAACGCACTATTGGCTCAGTCGGGAGCTTTCAATACGAACTGCATGCGCGATTTGGCAGCTGATATTCCAAGCATAAAAATCAATCAAGAAACTCAAATCAAATATGAGAATTTTTGCTTGTCGCTTCTTTCTTTGGCAAAGAGATTAGATTGGATTCAATTAGCTGAAATTAGTTCTAAAGTAAATTCGATTGAAGAGTTCACAAAGTTGGGAACAGTTTTAGCAAAAGTGCCAAATGATAATCTTTTCGATAGCGTTTTTGCGGGACTCTTTTTAACAGCTAATCTTGAAAAATCCATAAAATATCTTTCACGCGCAGATGAAAATAAATGGATAGATTTTGCAACTGCTGCTGAATATGGCTCAGACTCTTTGAATCTTTTGCTAGAGCGTCAAAAACCCATATACACAAATCCTTCTTATTTGAATAATGAATATCTTTGGGAGTTCCAAAATATAAAGGCAGTTAATGCTTTTGCAGGACATTATCCTTTGATGAGCATATTCGCAAAAATGATGATTTTATTATTGGGTTGCGCTATATTTATGCGTGGATTTTTCCGCTTGATGTTGCATAGAGACGACACTCAAAGTTGGTATAGTCCTATCTCTCTTTTTAGACTTTTCTTTTCCGCGCTCTTCTTGCTTGTCTTGATAGTCTTTTTGGTAGAACCAAATCTATTGAGCATTCCTTTGAGCACAGAGACTCATCCGCAGTCGCTCAGATTTACAATCACATCTTTAACAAATATAATAGGAGAAAATAAAATGAATCTTAATTTAACTATGCCAACTCTTGTGGCTTTAATATTATTCTTCATAATACAATTGATAATATTTGCATTTGGTATGGCAAAATTATTCTCGATTAAACGCATGAGCGTGTCTTCTGCTCTTAAATTGGAGTTGCTCGATAATGAAGATAATCTTTTCGATTTGGGTCTATACGTTGGTCTCTTGGGGACTGTCACGGCGCTAATGGTTTTGTCTTTTAATTTGATAGACGTTGGCATGATGGCAGGATACTCATCAACATTGCTTGGTATTATATTTACAGCGACTTTGAAGATTGCGTTTTTGCGTCCTATCAAAAGACGCTTCTTGCTAGAATCAGAACGTGGAAAATAAAATGCATTTTCATAGTACTGCAATTGTAAGCGACAAATCAACTATCGCAAAAGGCGTGCAAATAGGCGCGTATGCAATGATAGAAGATAATGTGCAAATAGGCGCAAACACTGTAATAGAGCCATACGCAAGAATATGCGAAGGATCAGTGATAGGCGCAAATTGCAAAATTGGCAGTTTTGCTATGATAGGTGGTTTACCTCAAGATTTGCATTTTGATAGTTCTATAAAAAGCGGCGTAATGGTAGGCGACAATACTGTTGTTCGTGAAAATTCCACTATACATAGAGCAACTGTGCCGAACTCTTATACAGTGGTAGGCAAGAATTGTTTTTTAATGGCGTCATCACACATAGGCCACGATTGTATTGTTGGAGACAATTGCATTCAAGGATGCTTTGCCGCAGTTGCGGGTTTCACAACAGTAGGCGACAATACTTTTATAAGCGGAGGAGTCATGCTTCATCAAAAAATGCGTGTGGGTAAAGGAGTAATGCTAAGTGGCAATGGAAGATTTTCTTATGATATTCCTCCCTATGTAAATGCTCTTGAACGCAATAATATTCAGGGCTTGAACTTGATAGGACTCAAAAGACGTGGCACTCCAGCGGAAAGTATTCGCGCATTGAAAAGCGCATATATGTTCGTTTGTAAACGTAATGTGAATATGAGAAATCTTGCAATAGAAGCTTTTGAAAAAGGTCTTGGCAACGACCCCTATGCGAAAGAATTTCTGGAATTTTTCACATTGTCAGAAGGCAGAACATTTTGCTCTGTGCGTGAAAAATAATTTTGCACTGTAGGTGCAAAATTCATTTTAAATTAAGAGAGAATAAATTTGAATTAAGAGAGAAAGTAATTTGAATTAAGAGAAAAAGTAATTTGAACGAAGAGAGAAAGTAATTTTGACGAAGAGAGAAAATAATTTTGAGTTGTATGTAATAATTTTGAATGAAAAGAATTGCAATAAGCATAGGTGATCCAAGTGGTGTAGGCCCTGAGATAATAAAATCTTGGGCAAACAAGCATAGTGCCTTGTTTGAAAAGTGCCTTGTAATAGGAGACAAAAATTCTTTGGACTCTCTTCCTGAAAATGTTCAAAAAATTTATGTGGGCAAAAAGACTTTCAAGGCAAAACTTGGAAGCCCAAGTAAAGAAGGTGCACGCATAGCATATGAAGCTCTTGAAGTTGCGGCTGGTCTTTGTATAGATAATGTTTGTCAAGGGGTCGTCACAGCGCCAATTAGCAAAGCAAATATGAAAAGTATAGGCTTTGAATTTGATGGACACACTGAATTTTTTGAATCGAAATGGAAAGGCAACGCAGTGATGTGTTTTGCTTGTAAAAAATTAATTGTTTCGCTTGTCACATGGCATATTGCATTGTCGAAAGTTTCAAAAAGTATCACTAAAGAAAAAATTTCTAGCGCAATAAATTCCGCAAATTTTCTTGCGGAAAAATTAAAGAAAACCAAAAATCCACGTATCGCTGTATGTGGCTTAAATCCTCACGCAGGGGAAGATTCTTTGTTGGGGAATGAAGAAGAAAAATTGATAAATCCCTCATTGAATTCTTTGCGTAAAACTTATAAAAATTTAAGTGAAGCTTTGCCTCCTGACACGGTGTTTATGAGAGCTTTGAAAAATGAATTTGACGCGATAGTTTCTATGTATCACGACCAAGCATTGGCGCCTCTAAAGGCTCTCTATTTTGACGAGTCAGTAAATATCACTATGGGACTTGAACATGTGCGCACAAGTCCCGATCACGGTACTGCTTTTTCTATTGCGGGCAAGGGAATTGCTAGTGATAAAAGTTTTGAAAATGCAGTTTCAATAGCCTTTAAATTAATTTGAAATGAAAAGAATATTTATAATTTTGTTGCCACTTTTTATGTGGTCATGTGGTAAAAAAGAAGAAGTTTTACGAGCTCCTGAAGATGTGCTTATTAAGCTAGAACAGAAGGCTTCAGAGTATTTTGGAAGCAACAAAACTGCTGGTTCAAATTGGGTTAACGCGCAAGAAAAATCTTGGTTAATTATAGACGCAATAGTTCCAGAAATTCCTTTAGAAATTTTTGCTCAAATCAAAAAAAATGCTCAAGAAAAGCACGAATTGAATTTTGCAGACCAGTTAAAATATATCAATTCGCAGATGTCTGCTTTTGAAGCTATAGACAATTACAAATATGTTTATGAAAAAGAAATTTGTGATAAGACAAATGCAATTATAGAAAATTTTTTTGAAAAAGATTATATATTAAGAGAGAAAATGTTTGCGCCTTGGGCAAACTTTTTAAAGCAAATAAATTTGCAAATGGCGTCTTTAAATAATCCTGATTTGCAGGCTAAATTAGAAGATTTTATCGAGAAAAGTGAAGGCAATCCTGACAATGCAAAAGTCGCAATCACAACTTTATTAGACTATAAATCAAGAATCGAGAAGATGGTTGCGCCTTTCAATGAACTTGATTCTGAATTCGCAAAAATAAAAGAAGAATCTTATGAATTGTTTCCTGACGATTATGCAAAACAGATTGCATATCTAGAGCAAAAATCACGTGAGATGTCTGCAAAGTTTTACGCTAACAAGGGCAAGGTTCAAGTTGAAAAAATAGAAGAAAAACGTGAAAAAGCTAAAGTAGAAACAGATGATTTTTTGATTACAGAAAATCATGAATCTTTGGTGAAAAACATTTTTAATAAATCTGTTTTCACAACTCGTGGTTATCTTGAAATGGTAAATGTTGCAATTCTAGTTAACATTGATGGACGAAAAGTAATTCTTTGTTCTCCGCAATTTTTGACAAATAAATTTCCTATAGTCTTTGGTAATAGTAGTGCGACTATCACTTGTTCTAGCGCAATGATGTCTAATGAATATCCGCTGATAATGCTGATTCCAGACGATATTCCAGACTCTTGTGAAGCCCTTGAAATTGTTTCGGCAGAAGATGTACCAAGTATTCTAAACAAGAATTTGCTTATGGTTGTGCCTTCACAAAATTCTATTCGTATAGCGACTGTGAATATATTTTCTGAAGACACAAAATATTTAAATATGTCTTATGGTTCTATTCCTAAATTCAGTCGCAAAAGCACTTTGAAGGCTTTGAATCGCAGTGGAACTTCGCTTTTGATAAGCACGGTTTCTTCAGGGCCTGAAGTTTCACAAGGAATTATTTTAGATCAAGATTCAGGCAAATTAGTTTCTATGGCAGTCGATAGATATAATCCAGGAGTCATAGACGCAGGTGGCACAACAGGTTCAATTGTCGGGCATGAACTCTCTGCGATGCCTGACTACAACACGCTTGTGCGTCAGTTTGATGGAGCTTTGAAAACTACAAAGCCTTTTGGTACTATAGATTTTATTCGTATGCCTAATTTGACTTCTTGGTCTAAGTTCAACATGGATGAGCTCAACAAGCAAAAGACAACTCTGCGTAAATACACAGATTTGAATAATGACTTTTTAATGTTCTTTAAAAATAATTCTTATGATATGGCAATGAAGTCTCGAGCTCTTGGGGCTATCGCGGAAAAGCATAGACGTGAATTGCTTATGCAACGTATGTCTCGTGGCTCTTACGAGCGTGCATATAAATCTTATATGTTAGAAGTTTTGTACGCTCTTAAACGTGAGACTATAAGTCCGCTTGAGTTGGCTAAATATTATTCCGCATATCGTGACGCTCTTGAGTTTCAAATAAACTTGCGCACAGCAATGTATGACTATCTTGCAGACGCCATTAAAGATGGAAATATAATAAATATTTTGCATACAGATTTGCGTTCACGCTACGAAGCAACAGGTTCTGGTGTGAAGATGACCCCTATAGGCGGCGGCATTGGCGGTGGACACTAGAGGTGGACTTAAAAATAAAAGCGCATTCTTTATTGTCTGAAAATTTAGACAATTGCAGTGTTGTTGTTGACGCAACTTTAGGCAGAGGTCGAGATACTTTGTTTCTTGCAAAAGAAATTTCTGTAAAAAAAGTTTACGCTTTTGATGTTCAGATTCAAGCGATAGAAGAGAGCGAGCATCTTTTACTTGGAGAAAATTGTATAAAAAAGGTTTCTCTTATCAATGAATGTCATTCAAAAGTTGATAGCTTTGTTAAAGAAAAAATAAATGCAGCAATTTTTAATTTGGGATATTTGCCTTTGTCTGATAAAAGAGTAGTCACCAACGCAAAAACTACATTAGAGGCGATTACAAAATGTTTGAAATTAGCAGATGAAAAATTTTGTCTTTGTGTGACGAGCTATCGCGGACACGAGGGCGGTGAAGCAGAGTACAATGAAGTTAAGGATTTTTTCTATTCAACTTTCGAGAAATATGAAGTTTTTGGAGATGAAAATAATCTAAAGTCTCCTGAGCTTTTCTTTTATAAGAGATAAAAAACTGTTCAGCATTTCATTCAAAAAGCTTTAAATTGCTTGCAAAGCAATGTGAGTGCAATCTAGTATTGCGCTCTAATTATTATAATAAAGGCATTATATGGATAAAATTCTAAAGCTCATTCTAGAAGACAAATTGATTGACACATCAAATATGTCTCAAATTTTGAACATGACTCAAGCCGATGTGAATGCCGCCATAGCGAAATTGAAAGAAGACAATGTCTTGTTGGGTTGGCTTCCTATTTTGCATCCTGACTTTGAAAGTGGAAGCGTTAATGCTGCTATTGAACTTAAAATCAGTCCTGAACGTGACGGTGGTTTTGATAGGCTTGCTCAACGCATCAGCAAATTTGAACAAGTAGATTCCTGTTTTTTAATGAGTGGGTCATACGACTTGCTTTTGTTTGTTAAAGGAAAGTCGCTCAAAGATATTGCAAGTTTTGTTTATGAAAGACTCGCAACTATCAATGGTGTGACGTCAACTGCAACGCATTTTTTCTTGCGCACATATAAACAACATGGATTCATCACTGATTGTAATCCTTCAAATCCAGATCGTCCATTGGTCTCTGCATAAAAAATGAGCTGCGAAAAATTTATAGCAAAACATGTTTCTACTTTGCCGAAATCAGGCATAAGAGCTTTTTTTTCTTTGGCATCGACAATGAAAGATTTAGTGTCTTTGGGTATAGGCGAGCCTGATTTCGTCACGCCTTGGCACATACGAGAAGCTGCGATTTTCGCTTTAGAAAATGGCAAGACAAGTTATACAGATAATCTTGGATTGAAGTCTTTGCGCAACGAAATCTCGAAGTATGTAGAGAACGAATTTAATATTTCTTATAATCCAGACAGCGAAATTATGGTGACTGTCGGAGTCTCCGAAGCTATGGATGCGGCTCTGAGAGCCATAATCAATCCCGGAGATAAGATTATGTATCACGAGCCTTGCTTTGTTTCTTATGCTCCGACTATAGAATTGGCACATGGCATTCCAGTGCCTATCAAGACTTCGCCTAAAGATTTGTTTGCTTTGAATATGGAGCAAGTTAAGAAATCTTGGCAAGAAGGTTGCAAAGCAATAATCATAAATTTTCCAACTAATCCAACAGGTGGCACGTTGGACTTGGTTCAAATGCAGGAGTTGGCAAAGTTCGTTCAAGAAAAAGACATGCTTGTGATTAGTGACGAAATTTATGCGGAACTTACTTTTGAAGGAAAACATGCTTCGATTGCTTCGCTAAAAGGAATGAAAGAGCGCACAATATTTTTGCATGGATTCTCGAAAGCTTACGCAATGACGGGCTTTAGAATGGGCTATGCTTGTGCTCCCAAAGAAATTTTAGATGTCATGATGCGCATACATCAATACGGTATTATGTGCGCTTCATTAATGTCTCAAGAGGCGGCTCTAGAAGCTCTCAAGAATGGCAAGGAATCTATGGAAAATATGCGTGAACAATATATTTTGCGTCGTGATTTTATTGTTCGCAGATTTAACGAGATGGGTATGGAGTGTCATTTACCAAAAGGCACTTTTTATGCTTTTCCTTGTGTGAAAAATTTCGGATTAAGTTCTATGGATTTTTCCACAAAAGTTTTACAAGAAGCAAAAGTTGCAGTAATCCCAGGGTCTGCTTTTGGTCCGTCGGGAGAAGGATATGTGCGCGCAAGCTTTTCAACAAGCTACGACAATCTTGTCTTGGCAGCAGACCGCATGGAAAAATTATTAAAGAATTTTAAGTAATGGAAAAAGTTTCAAATTTAGGCAAAAGTATTGCTATCGTAGGTCGCCCAAATGTGGGCAAGAGCAGACTCTTTAATAGGCTCATTGGTAAACGACTTTCCATAGTGCACGACCAACCTGGAGTGACGCGAGATATCGTGGCAGAACTTTTGCCTAATGGCGTTTTGCTCATGGACACAGGCGGCATAGGTGCTACTGAAGATATGACAGAAAAGGTCATTGCAAACGCAACAGATGTTCAAGCAAACTTTGCAATACAAGCTTCAGACTTGATTTTGTTCGTGGTAGATTCGCAAGATTCGCTCACTGTGGCAGACGAAAGAATTGCAAAACTTTTGCGTTCAAGTTCTGCGAATGTGGCTCTGGTAGTCAATAAAACAGACTTACCAACTCATGCGATTCGTAATGACGAGTTTTTTAGACTCGGATTTAAAAACATGTTTTTCGTTTCCGCAGAACATGGATATGGCATGGAGTCTTTATTTGCTTTCTTAGAGAAAAATTTTGGTTCTCTTGAATATGTGGAGAAAAAGGAAGATGAGAACTTAGTGAAAATCTGCGTTGCAGGTCGCCCAAATGTGGGCAAAAGTTCAATAGGAAACAGATTGCTTGGCTCTGAAAGGCTGATTGTAAGCGAGGTTGCGGGCACTACTAGAGACGCTGTAAAATGCGATATCGCGTTTACCACAAAGAAAAAAGAAGAAGTAAAATTCAGATTTTTCGACACAGCAGGTTTGAAATCTAGACGCAAAGTAAACTCCTCATTAGATTACCTTTCTTCAATGCGCGCGAAAAATGCAATAGAATCTTGCGATGTTGTGATGCTTGTAATTGACGCGGCTCGTGGCGTAAGCGAGTTAGACAAAACTCTTGCTGGTGAGATTCTATCTTATGGAGCGTCTATAATGCTAGTTGTAAATAAGTGGGATTTGGCTTTAGAAACTTTTAAAAAAGACAATATTCGTGGCTACGAAAATGTTTTGGAATTCAAGAAAAAGTATGAAGAAGCAGTCCGTAAAGAATTGTTTTTTATAGAAGATTCTCCTTTGTCTTTTGTGTCTGCGAGAGACGATAAGAATTTTGATTCTATGCTTGAAATTGCATATAGCACTTACAAGAAAACTTATTCTGATTTGCCAACTTCAAAGTTGAATAATACTGTTCGTACACTTATCGAAAAGCGTACTCCAAAAATGGTCGCAGGCAAACGCTACAAAGTTTACTACTGCGTTCAAACTGCTAAGAGACCTATAACGATCAGAATGTACTGCAATAGTCCTGAAAAGTTAGACGACAGATATAAGAAATATTTAGAGAAAAATTTGCGTAAAGAATTGTCTTTAGGTGGCGTGTCTATTGCGATTGAGAGCGTAGGCAAAGAGCGTGAATCTTTACAAGAGAGATTAAAAGGCAAGCAAGAGACTCCGAAAAAAGTTCCAAATTTACGTAAAGAAAAAAGCAAATGGGGTACTCCTAGAGGCTCATTAAAAGGCAAATCACTTTCAGGCAGAACCAAGTTTGCCGACAAGCAAGCCGCAAAACGCAAACGCACAAAAAAGGCTATAATTAAAAGATGAGGATTGCTTTTTTTTCATCAGACGCAATTTCAATAAATGCTTTAGAATTCTTAAAGCAAAAAGATTTGTTGGCTTGCGTTGTCAGTAATCCAGACAAGCCAAAAGGCAGAGGCAAAGCTCTTTCTCCAAATGCGGTGAGCGAATGGGCATTGAAAAATAATATAAAATTGTTGCGTCCTGAAAAAGTTTTAGACGATTCTTTTTTTGATGAGGTCAAAGATATAGATTTATTTTTAGTAATGGCGTATGGGAATATCTTGAAAGAGAAAACTCTAAAATTTCCAAAACTTGGTTGCTTAAATTTACACGCATCTTTACTGCCTAAACTAAGAGGTGCTTCTCCTATAGAGACTGCTATTGCGTTAGGATTTAAGCAAACAGGGTGCTGTCTTATGCAGATGGAAAAAACTATGGATACAGGCGCAGTTGGCGCAGTTGAAATTGTTGATATAAGCAATGAAGACACAGGAGAATCTTTGCGTAAAAAAATCTCTGTATTAGCAAAAAATATTTTAGAAAAAAATCTTGAAGACATAAAAAATCAAAATTTTTTATTTATTCAACAGAAACATGCAGAGGCCACCTATGCGCGCAAGCTAAACAAGAGTGATATGTTTTTAGACTTTAGGAAATCCGCATCAGAGTTGGATTCACGCATACGAGCATTTGGTGCGGGACTTTTTGAATACAATAATGAAGTAATCAAAATCTTAAAATCTAAAGCAATTGATTCTGCACATACTTTTGAAGTTGGCAGAATCTCGCAAGGTAAAGATTTTCTAAGAATATATACAAAAGAATCTTTTTTAGAAGTGGAAGTTTTGCAACGTCCTTGTCAAAAGCCTTTGGCAATTACAGAGTTTTTGTGTGGATTTAAGTTTGAAGAAAATACTATTTTAAAATCTGCTGACAACGCACCTTTACTTAAGTAGGGTATTTTAATCAGAATCGGAAATTTCTTCAAAAATTTCTTCTTCAACAAAAATTTCTCTGTGCTCTTTTTCTTGCTTCTTTGTAATAGAGCCTTTTTCAAGCGCGATAGGACTAGCATTGAACTGGTCTAGAAAAGTATCTAGCAATTCTTTAGGCATAAGTTTTAATGCGGACTTGAACTCTTCGCTATCTTTAGAAAAAACTTCAATTACATTTTGAATCTCTTCAGGGAACTCTTCAATTTCATCTTGAAGAGTTTCCACTTTAGCGAGATTGCGCTTTTCAAAAAAAGTTTCAGCATAAGATTCTTCTAAAGCCTTTTTAAGCAGTTCAGCTATTTTTTTTTTGCGTTTCGGAATCTGCGCCCGATAGCTTATCTAACTCTTTGATTAAAGTATTTATTGCTCTCGTGCGGCTTTGTTCGACCGCCTTTAGCAAGGCAACTTCAAAATTGGCTCGTTCAGACAATCCCGTCTTCAAATGTTTTTCAGAAGCTTGAAGCGTATCTAACATGCGCATGATTTGTTCTGAACTTAAAGATTTTTCCCCGAAAGAATAAGAACCATTTTTCAAAGATTCCATCAATGCGCCACGCAGATTGATTTGCAAATCGCAAAGAGTCCTAAAAAGGTCGCAACCATTTTCGATGAGAGATTCAACTGACTTCATCAAATTTGCGCAATCGCACTTTGCCATAAGATTCATAATTTCCGCCATCTGAGTATCAGAAGCTAATCCATAGACATCTATAACGTCTTGAGAAGTAATTTTTTTGCCACAGAAAGAAATCATTTGGTCTAAAATACTCTGAGCATCACGCATGCCACCGTTTGCGAGGCGCGCGATAGATTTTATTGCGACTTCATCCGCATCTATGCCTTCTTTTTTTGCGATTTCAGAAAGATGATTTGCAATTTTTTCTTCTTCAATAGGTCTGAATTCAAATCTTTGACAGCGAGAAGTGATAGTTCCCAAAACTTTATGAGCTTCAGTTGTTGCGAAGATAAATTTTACGTGCTTAGGTGGCTCCTCAAGTGTTTTCAAGAGAGCATTAAAAGCGTCAGTTGTCAGAGAATGGACTTCGTCTATAATATAAATTTTAAAACTGCATTGAGTAGGCGAATATTTGCAATCGTCTCTCAACTGGCGGATTTCCTCGATTGAACGATTAGACGCACCGTCGATTTCAACAACGTCCATGCAAGAGCCATCCATAATAGCTTTGGAAATTTCTGAATCGTCATCAGGTTTTACAGAAGGTCCGCCTGCCGCATTCAGAGCCTTTGCAAAGATACGAGCAACGGTTGTTTTACCTGTGCCACGAGGACCCACAAACAAATAAGCATGACCAATTCTATCAGACTCAATTGCGTTTTTCAAAGTTTTCACAACATGCTCTTGACCGACAAGCTCGTCAAATTGCTTGGGTCTATAGCGCCTTGCGATTACTTGGTAAGATTCACTCATATTTTAACACCGTCTTTAACAACACGCTTGTTGAATTCTTGACCAAATGAGCTCATGATTTTCCCCGGTTTGCCATCTCCTATTACTCTGAAATCAAGCTCGACTAACGGAATAAGTTTTGCGGCTGTGCCTGTAAGGAAGCATTCATCTGCTGTCCAAATATCGAAGCGTGTAAGATTTTTTTCAATCAATTCCACACCTAAATCTTTTGCGATTTCAAAAACTGTTCCACGCGTGACGCCGCTAAGAGAGCCGCTTGAACACGGAGGTGTATAGATAATGTCATCAACAACAATAAAGATATTGTCGCCACTGCATTCCGCAACATAGCCTTCGTTATTAAGAAGCACGCATTCTTGAAAACCCAATTTTTGAGCTTCAATCTTTGCCAAAATATTGTTCAAATAATTCAAGCTCTTTATCATAGGAGGCAATGCCGCAGGAGAATTGCGTCTTGTGGGAACAGTGATTGCTTTGAGTCCTGTTTCGTATAGCTCAGGAGCGTAGAGTTGAATTTGGTCTGCAATAATAATCAATTGCGGGTCTGTGCAACTGAATGGAGACAATCCCAATTTTCCTTCGCCACGAGAAACCAAAAGACGTATATAGCCATTAGTGATATTATTTTCACGGCAAGTATCGCAGACAGCTTTCATTATTTCTTCCGCACTCCAAGGCAAATCTAGCATAATTGCTCTTGCGGATTTAAAGAGTCTTTTAATATGTGTAGGCAATTTAAAAACATTACCTTCGTAAATTCGAATCCCTTCAAAAATGCCATCGCCATATAAAAAGCCGTGATCGAAAACCGAAATCTTAGCTTCGCTTTTGTCGTAAAATTTTCCGTTGATATATATTTTCATAAATTAAAGTGTGGGAGAATTTTCTTTATAGAAAAGGAAGGGCATCCATTTAATTAGCATAGAATCAAGAAAGCCATTGCTTTTACTTTCTTTCAAGAAATTATTTAGATGAACTTTAAGCCAATAATCTTCGTTGCGCACAGCCCATGCAAGATTTTCTTTAGTCAACAATACGCGAACAGGAATAAGTCCTTGACTCTCGTAGTATTGCGCAAGCCACATTACGAGAGGAGCGTCAGCAATAAACATATCGATTTTGCGAGACACCAAAGATTCTATAGCATCTTTAGTAGTTGCTTGTTCAACGAGATTGCTGAAGTAAAGACTTTCTTTAACGAAGCGTATAGAAGTGTTGCCAGTGAGTGCCCCAACATTGCCAATAGAATTTAAAATAGAAGCCAAGTCAGGATATTTAGGAGCATCAATACGACGCACAAGTGGCATTTGACCCACGGTTGCGTAGCTATCTGTGAATGCCACACGCAATGCACGAGTTTCTGTAATAGAAATCCCAGACATTATAATATCTATTCTTTTTTCGAGAAGAGCAGGGATAAGTTCATTAAAACTCATCTTGACTATAGAATAACTAAAGCCGCGTTCTTTGCAGAATTTTTTGATGAAATCTATTTCAAGACCTTCAACACCTTTTTCACCTTCAAAAACAAAAGGAGGATAGCCAACTTCAACGCCAATGCGCAAAACGGGCTTAGAAGTATCTTCGATATCTTGCGCGTTCAGACCAACGAATCCGAATGCTAAAAGTAAGACTGCAAAAAACTTTTTCATAATTTTTAATCTAAGTTAATTTCTATTTTAGTGTCTTTGTTATAATCGATACCTTCGATGCCAAAACCAAAGAGCGACATAAAAGATTCTTTGTATGATTTATAATCGCTAAGGCTCATTAAATTTTCTGTGTTTATTTTTTCCCAAATTTCAAAAACTTCTTTTTGAACATCAGGACGCATTTCCCAATCGTCAATGCGCACGAGTCCGTCTTCATCGAAATTCAAGAAATTGTCATTGTAAAGTTGTTTAGAAAATAGGCGTTCAATTTGCATAATGCAATCTTCATGAATACCTTTTTCTTTCATGATTTTATAAAGTATAGAAATATACAAAGGCACAGCGGGAATAGCAGAACTTGCTTGCGTGACGAGTGCTTTGTTTACAGACACGAATGCTTTGCCACGATAGAGCTTCATTATAGCGTCAATTGCGTTTGCGCATTGTTCGAGATTTTCTTTAGCTTTACCAATAGTGCCTTGTCTATAAATAGGGAAGGTAAGTTCTGGTCCGATATAAGAATACGCCATAGACACACAGCCTTGAGCAATCACATTTGCTTTCTCAAGAGCTTCAATCCAAAGCATCCAATCTTCGCCACCCATAGTTTTTGTTGTGTCGAAAATCTCTTCTTCATTGGCAGGAGTGATTACAACTTCTTTGACCAAACTTCTATCAGTGTCTAAAGTTTTGATAGTAAATTCTTCTCCTATAGTTTTGAGTACGCTCTTATGAGTGTTGCCTGTCTTTGGGTCTGTTCTGCGAGGCGAGGCAAGAGAATAGATAATCAAATCGACTTTGCCCAATGGGCTTTTTTTGATAGCTTCTATAGTTTGTTGTTTGATTTCGTCAGAAAAAGCGTCGCCATTTATGTTGACCGTGTAGAGATTTTCTTCCTTAGCAAATTTTGTAAAAGCGCAAGTGTTATACCAGCCAGCAGAGCCTGTGCGTTGACGTGCTTCTTCGCCATTTTTTTCAAAGAAAACTCCGACAGTTGAAGCCTTGCAACCAAATGCGGAAACAATACGACTTGCCAATCCATAGCCTGTGGATGCGCCTATAATCAAAGCAGACTTGCAACCGTCTTTGATTGCGCCTTGACTTTTTACATAATCGATTTGACTTTTCACATTTGCTTCGCAACCCGCTGGATGCGCGCTAATGCACAAAAATCCTTTAACTTTTGGTTCAATAATCATTAGTTGATTCTGTTTAACATGTAATTGATTAATGCTTTCATGAAAGCATTGTTAGAGCCGATTTTATCGCAAAGAGCAATAGCATCTTGGCTCAATTCTGCGGCGATTTTTCTTGCGCCTTCGAGTCCATAAAGAGTGATGTAAGTCATCTTGCCATGCTTTGCATCTAAGCCTGCGGTTTTGCCAAGAGTTTCAGAATCGGCAGTCGCGTCTAAAATATCGTCTATCACTTGAAATGCTAGACCTATTTTGAGTCCCATTTCACTTGCGTATTTTAAAGTTTCGTCAGTGCATTTTTCGCTCAAGCGTACACCCATTGTCACCGCAGATGTAATCAACGCTGCCGTTTTATTGTCATGAATAAACTTTAAATTTTCAGCAGTCATAGTGCCTGAACGTTCATTCAAGATGTCTTCAACTTGTCCGCCAATCAGCTTTTGACTAGATGCAGCGTCAGACAAATCCAAGACCAATCCATTCGCGATTTTTGCGTTAGATTTATATGAATCAGACAAAAGAAAAAATGCGTGTGTAAGCAAAGCGTCTCCTGCCAAAAGCGCCATAGTTTCGCCAAATTTTTTGTGGCAAGTTGGGCGACCTCTACGCATATCAGAATCGTCCATACAAGGCAAATCGTCATGAATGAGAGAGTATGTGTGCAAAGATTCTATTGCGACACAAGCAGGCATTGGGTCTTGAGTTTGACCTAACATATCGGATGCAGCAATCAAAAGAATAGGGCGAATGCGCTTGCCACCAGCTTGCATACTATAAAGCATTGCTTCATGAATCACAGATGGACGTGTTTTTTTTGCGGGCAAATATTTTTCGATGGAGCTCTCAACTTCAAGACGCCATTTTTCGTATTGATTCTTAAATTCAGTAGGGTTCATATTGACTCTATATAGTGTGTTTTTTTTGTGATTTGTAAAGTGCGATTATTTGCAAGTTGAAAGGCTTGCGATTATCTCTAAAGCAGATTCATATCTATTGAGGATATATAAGTGGATTCCATCTGTTTTTTGTGAAAGTGAAAGTTCTTGGATTTGATTCAAAGCCCACTTTGTGCCTTCTTGACGCGCAGAGTTTGCATCTTTTGCATTTTGCAGATTTTCTAAAAGTTTTTGTGGTAGAGAAGCTCCACACATTTTGCAAAAGTTTTGAGCTTGTTCAGCTGACAACGCAGGGAGTATTCCTGCAATAATTTTTTTTGTGATTCCTGCTTCTCTACATTTTTTTACGAAGTCAAAAAACTTTTCATTCTCAAAAAATAATTGAGAGATAATATAGTCAGCTCCCGCGTCACACTTCTTTTTTAAGTACATAATGTCATCTTCCAAAGACGCTGATTCAGGATGCTTTTCAGGATAACCTGCGCAATAGATTTCAAGAGTAGGAAAATGTGTTTTGATAAAAGCAATCAAATCACTTGCATGGGCAAATCCGTTTTCGTGAACTACAAAGCTAGGGGCATCCTTAGGTGGGTCGCCACGCAAAGCCATAATGCGCTTGAATCCTTTATCAACAAAATTTTGAATTATAGATTTTAATTCGCTTTGAGAATGTCCCACACAAGTGATGTGTGGCATTACATTAAAAGCATATTCATCCTTTAAAATGTTTGCGTAATTTTGCGTAAGCTCACGAGTAGTACCGCCTGCGCCATATGTGATAGAAACTAAAGACACATGATTCTTGATTTTCTCTGCGCACGCAAGTATTTGAGCCGCTCCTGTAGATGTTTTCGGAGGGAAGAACTCGACAGAAATTTCTGTTTTAATATCGCCCATAAAATGATTTATAAAAATTAGAAACGAATCTAAAGTTTAAGCGAAGTGAGGTCAAGGTGCAAAATAGATTTGCAAACAAGTTTATTCGTCCTTAGCGTAAAATTAAATCAAAGTAAATTTATATGAAAAATCTCATCAAAAAAATATTTTTTATTTCTTCAATCTTTATTACAGCGAATGTGCTTTGCGCTAATCCTATATTTTTTGTGAATTCTGCTCGAGACGCTATGGATGACTCAAAGAAAGTTTATAATAATTCGCTTTCTTCTTTGTCAAACGCTGCAAGTGTTAATAATGATGTTCAGTTTGAATTGAATAGACTTCAAGGTGCTTATAATTCTATTAAATCTGAGTTGTTTAATCACACGCATTCTTTAGAATATCAAAGTAAAGAAATTTTGAATATCAAAACTTCTTTAGATGAAACAAAAAAATCTTTGGCTAATATCAAGGAAAATATGGAAAAAGTCACAGGCTATTTCCCTATAGGCGAAGCAAGATTGAAGTTTGGTGATAAACTCTGCCAAGAAGCTCTGGACTTAGTTGATAAAAACCCAGGAGACAATCATCAAGATAGAAAATACATAGAAAGCGTCATACAAAGATACATGACTGTGAAAGATGCATTCAAGAGAGCTCAGGAATTTTCTGTATCGAAGCTTATCGATTTAAGCGTGGCAAATCCTAGACTTGAAGGAATAGAGAGTACTTTAAAGATGGCTCTAGATTTCAATGATAAATTTGTGAATTCAAATAAAGAAAATAATTCTGCTTTTGATTCTTTGAATTCTTCTATGGAGTCAGCCAATAATTTTTATGAAAAAATGTTGATGCAGTCGAGTGATAATAGAATGAAAGCAAATCAGGCTTTCACAAGACTTAATCAGCAACATGCAGAACTTGTAATATTTTTGCAAAACGAATTTTTAAAATCAGAGAAATTTCAAAATGTAATTTTAAAAGCTTCTATAAATTCTCTAATGTCGACAGATCGCATAGTAAATGTTGGAAATAAAATAATAACAATGAGTGGTGCTATGTCTCATCTTGAGGCTTTAGCGGATGAAGAATCTGTTTCTTCTAATAAATTAGCCAGAAGAAGTGCTGTTGCTCGTGAAGATAGTGTTGGTAGCGGAGTCGCAAGACCTGCCGAAGTCGCACCAAAAACTGCTAGAGAAGAAGTTTTGGCTTATGCTGTTAAACTAAGAGATTTAACTGCAGAGCTTGCAGAATTTAGCAATGTTCTTGTTAGAATGACTACTGAATCAGGCGATACTCTTGATGCACTGCAAAATATAGAATACAATGCAGGTGATTTCTTGAGAAATAACATTTCCACTTTTTCAATGAGTCAGCAGTTAGTTTCGACTATCGAGAGTTTTAAAAATACACTCAAAGTTAATGAGGCTCAGAGTCAAATACGTCTTGGGCAATTCGATAAATTTATCAAGAGTTTTGAAAAGGAATTGGCTAAGTCTATGAAACTTTGTGATGATGTGGCTGAGCACATTAAAGAAGCAAGGGCGGGCCTTTAACAAAAGTCTAACTAAAAAATTCTTGCAAATTTAAGAGCGACAGATAGCATTTCTTATCATATGAAAAAATACTTGTATTTGTCGCTCATACCAGAAGCTTTAATCGCTTCTAACTTATCGCCTGAAGAGTTTGGCACTTATTATGCCACAGGTAATTTCATGCATAGCAATGCTCAAGCTATATTTTTTGAAGTTGATTCTAGTCTTAAATCAGACTACTTCCCAATGGAAAAAATGGATGAGCTTTGTGTGCCTCATGCAGATGGTAAACCGCATAGATCTGTGTATCTATCAGTTTATCGCGTGTTAGAGCATATTCCTTTGAGCGCGTTGAAAAATCTTTATCTTACAACTGCTGACGGCAGGACTCTTGAGCTCAGCAAAGGCACATTTGTTGCAGACAAGTCGAAGAAATATTATTTGTATCAAGACTTTGCTCCTGTTACTCCAAGAGTCGCAAGCGCTTTGAATCCTCAAGAATACATCAAGCGTCTTACAGCTAGCGAAAGACTCATTAAGTTTCCTGCTATTGCGTTTTGCGATTTGCAATTGGGCGAGCTTGAAAAAGATTCTCATGCAACTGCTCTTGAAAATTTACCTTACAAAAACATTGAACATTTGCGCGATTGCTTGAATGATGTAAATTCTAAAGCAGGCAAAAACAATAAAGTTGTTGTTCGTAGAATGAATGGCGAATTGTTGTTTAGAACAGTGCAAGGTGGCTTTTATATTGGCAGTGGAGATGATATGTTGTTTTATCCTATGCCATCTAAGGAAGAACTTGAGAACAAGCATTACTCTTGGTGGAGAAGTGCTCTTACCGCTTTTGGAGAGTAATATTAGGATTGTTCCGCACCTTCTAAAAAAAGAGTTTTTTTGTTGAAACTCTTGCTTACTATTTATTTTAAAAATTATGAAAGATATAAATTCCTTATTTTGGCTAGTGCCTGTGTCATCTATAATGGCACTCTTCTTTGCTTGGATGTTTTATTCCAAGATGAAAAAAGAAGAGGCCGGTACAGAGATGATGCAAAAAATCGCGCGTTATGTGCGTGAAGGCGCATTGGCGTATCTTAAACAACAATATAAAATTGTGGCTGTCGTTTTCATTATAATGACACTCTTTTTTGCTTACTTGGCTTATGTGCTGAAAATCCAAAATACTTGGGTTCCGTTTGCGTTTTTGACAGGCGGTTTCTTTTCTGGTTTGGCGGGCTTTTTCGGAATGAAAACAGCGACATACGCTTCTAACAGAGCCGCATGGGCAGCGAGCAAATCGCTCGACCACGGTCTTAGAGTCGCATTTCGCTCGGGAGCTGTGATGGGTTTAGTCGTTGTAGGTTTGGCTCTTTTAGATATTTCTGCTTGGTTCTTAGTTTTGAACTATTTTATTGAAGACATTAGTCCTCAACACAAAATGATGATTATCACAACTACTATGCTTACATTTGGTATGGGTGCTAGTTTGCAGGCTCTGTTTGCTCGTGTCGGCGGTGGTATTTTCACAAAGGCGGCAGACGTTGGTGCTGACTTAGTTGGTAAAGTAGAAGCAGGTATTCCTGAAGACGATCCTCGTAATCCTGCAACTATTGCTGACAATGTTGGCGATAATGTAGGTGACGTTGCTGGTATGGGTGCTGACTTATATGAATCTTATTGTGGTGCTATTTTGGCAACAGCGGCTTTGGGTGCGGCGGCCTTCATGACAGCAGATCCTGCTATGCAAATGAAAGCTGTTTTGGCTCCAATGATTATTGCATCTTTAGGAACTATATTATCTATATTAGGTATATATGTCGTGAAAGTAAAAGCAGGAGCTACAAGCAAGCAACTTTTAGGCGCTTTAGGTAAAGGTGTAAATATCAGTTCAATATTTATCGTGATTGCGTCATTTCTCGTTTTGTATGTTTTAGGCTTGCCAAACTACATAGGCAAATGGCTAGCGATTGTTTCAGGTCTTGGCGTAGGTATTGCTATCGGTAAAGTGACAGAATACTATACTTCTGAAGCTTATAGACCCACTCAAAATATTGCTGAACAAGCTCAAACTGGCCCTGCAACTGTGATTATTGCTGGTATGGGGACAGGCATGTTATCAACTTGCTGGCCTGTGATGTTAGTAATCGTAGGCACTATATCTGCTTATTTATTCTCTGCAGGTGGAGATATTGCTGATATTTCAAATGGTCTTTATGGGATTGGTATTGCCGCTGTAGGTATGCTTTCAACTCTTGGTATCACATTAGCAACAGACGCTTATGGTCCTATTGCAGACAACGCTGGTGGTAATGCTGAAATGGCAGGTCTTGGTAAAGACGTTCGTTTACGCACAGACATGCTTGACTCTTTGGGCAACACAACTGCGGCAACAGGCAAGGGCTTTGCTATTGGTTCTGCGGCTTTGACCGCTTTGGCTTTGATGGCTTCTTATGTTGAAGAAATTCGTATGGGCTTGATTCACTCTGCAGGCAATAATGCTGTTGTTGACAATGTAATTTCTTCAATCGAAAAATTAGGTCAAAATATCAATACTGCAAATCTAGTTGATTTCATGGCTGTTTATGAAGTGCATTTGCTCAATCCAAAGGTTTTGCTGGGTATGTTCTTTGGCGCAATGATGTCTTTCTTATTCTGTGGTTTGACTATGAATGCGGTTGGCAGAGCTGCTAACAAGATGGTTAATGAAGTTCGTAGACAATTCCGTGAAATGCCTGGAATCATGTCTGGTACTCAAGAACCTGACTTTGCAAGATGCGTTTCTATTTCGACAAAAGCTGCTCAAAGCGAAATGATATTTCCATCTCTTCTAGCGGTCTTTGCGCCTGTTGGCGTTGGATTGCTCTTTGGCGTTTCTGGTGTTTTAGGTTTGCTTGCAGGCTCTCTATCTTCGGGTTTTGTTCTTGCGGTATTTATGGCAAACAGTGGTGGTGCTTGGGATAATGCTAAAAAATACATTGAACAAGGTAATCTTGGTGGCAAAGGCTCTTCAGCTCACAAAGCCGCTGTTATCGGCGACACAGTAGGCGACCCATTCAAAGATACTTCAGGTCCATCTTTGAATATCTTGATTAAACTCATGAGTATGGTATCTATCGTAATGGCAGGCTTCACTGTTACTTTCTCTATCTTTTAAAAAAAAATATTTATTTTTAAAAAAGGGAATTTAGAAAATAATTTTATTTTCTGAATTCCCTTTTTTGTAAATATAATTTCTTTTTCTTATTGATTGTGTTTTCTTTTTGTGGGGCTGGTTTCGCCCCACACCCCAAAGCAAACTGGGTTTGCATCCATATTGACCTTCTGTACAGAAGACACACGCATTGCTTCGCAATCGCTCTATGCGAATAGCTGATGTTTTTTGTATGATATTTTCTAAAGGCTAATTGACAATGAGTAAAATTTATGATTTATGACCTAGCGTTGAAAAACTCGAGCGACAGGTTGAAAGTTGTTGCGTTGATAATTTTAGATAAAAAGGATTTTAATAGGATAAATTTAACTATAAAAAACGATGGAAACAAAATTCATAAAGAGAATCGAATCAGTATGTTGCGTATTAAGTATAGCGTCATTATTTTTTACTTCGGCAAATTTGAATGCGCAAGGCTTGCAATGGTCGAATGATGAAGGTACTGGTAAATGGAATTATGTTGATCTCAATTGGTATGATGGCACCACTAATGTTGTTTTTGATAATACTGCATCAAATGTGAATTTTGATGGCATACATACAATTTTTTTAGCGGATAGCACTCCTGTTGAAGCAAATAATATCATAAATATACTCAATAATTCAAAAATCAATTGGGTTTCTGCAGGAACAGAAGATGTTAGTGCTTTTGGTGGAATTGCTATAGAGCAATCTGCCTCTTTAGATATTTCAGAATTGTCGAAGCTTACTGTTGGAGCAGGAAAAACAATTGCATTGGCAGATGCTTCTAAATTTAGAGTTAGTGGTCGTGAGAGTATGGATTTCAAATTGAACCAATTGAGTTTTGGAGCGGGCACAACTGGTGGAACTTTGATTTTAGGTAATAATGATACTGCAACGCCTCTTGATTATACTTTTGATGGATTATCTGGTAGTGCAAGAACAGGTGCTCATAGAATTTCTTCTACTAACAAAGTGAATATTGTTCTCGAAGAAAATACTAATCTTGTAATGAAAAATCTTTCTAATTGGGCTATTTTGGGCGCAGACGGAAGTGCAATTTATTCTGATTCAGATGTGAATATTTCGGGATTAGGTAGTGTAGAATTTAGTGATAATTATTCTCTGACTTTTGGTGGTGCGATTTATTCAAAAAATTCAAATGTAACAATATCTGTTGTGGGAGATGTGAATTTCAATAAGAACGTTGTTGACATGGATTATGGTGCTGCGATTTCAGCAAAAGGAAATGTTTCTGTAACATCTACTGAAGGAGAGATTTCTTTTTCTAAAAATAAAGCTATAGCTAGTACAGCTTCAGGCGGCGCGATTTATTCTTATTTTAGTGGTGAGAATGCTTCTTCTTCTATAAATTTAGAAGCATTTAATGATATTTCGTTTACTGACAATACTGCCGGAGCTTCAGGTGGCGCAATTTTTTCTTCTTCTTATGCAACTTCTTCTAATTCATCTTCAGTGGAATTGATTTCTAAAAAAGGAAAAATTACATTTGAAAACAATATGGCAAGAAGTGCAGGTGGAGCAATTAATATTTCTACCGAATATGTTTCAGCAAATTTTGATGCTGAACAAGATATTGTATTTACTAAAAATAAAACTACAAATAGTTTCGGTGGCGCAATTAGTGCTATTGCAAATTTCCTTATTATGGATTTTAAAGCTGGGCAGGATATCAATTTTGCTGAGAATACAGCAGATATCAATGGGGGAGCTATGTATATTGGTGCCAATATGCATTCTTCTGACGCAGTGCGTTTTGAAGCAGGGCGAAATATCAATTTTGATAAAAATGCTACAAATGGGAGTGGTGGTGCAATTAATTCCGCTGGTTGTTCTTTTTTAGATTTTAAAGCTGGGCAAGATATCAACTTTACTAACAATACAGCAGATCTCTATGGCGGTTCAATCGCTATTGTTGCTACTGATGCTTCTGTAAATTTAAAAGCTGGTCAGAATATTAACTTTATTGAAAATCATACATATACATTTACGTATGGAAATGGCGGGGCGATTTTTTCTTCTGCTTCATTTCTTTCGGATGTTGCTACTTCTTCTTTTGTAAACTTAGAATCGGAAACAGGAAGTATACTCTTTGAAAATAACAACGCATACATTGGTGGTGCAATTTTTTCCGAAGCTGGTATGGGCAATAACATTGTTGCAACCTCAAAAGTTGCTTTGGTAGCAGGTGAAAATATTACATTCACACAAGAGGATATTTCGAGTACATATACACTTCTAAATGGTGGTTCTATTTATTCCCATGCGAAAACTACAAATGTTACTGCAACTGCAGTAAGTTCTGATGTTGCGCTTTTTGCGGGTGATTCTATATTATTTGAAAATGCTCAAAAAAATGAATATTTTGTAGGTGGTGGTTCAGGTGGAGCGATATATTCTCATGCCGAAGGTGTTGGAGCAACATCAACTGTGAGCTTAACTGCAGGTACAGAACTAGGTACGGATGGCAATATTACATTCAATAATAATAAAGTATTTGGTGCAAATAATGTAAGTGGTGGCGCAATCTATTCTTTTGCTACTGAATCTTCAATTGCAAGGATAGAAGCTTTATCAGGAAAAATTATATTTACTGATAACACTGCAACTGGAGATGGAGGCGCAATTTATGCAGGTTCAGTTTCAATAAAAAGCGGTGGTGCTTCCGAAATCAAAAGTAATCTTGCAGGAGGTAAAGGTGGAGCTATTTACATAGATGCAAGCACTGCAACTGCAAGTTCTTCTTTGATTGAAATTTCATCAGGTGATTTGATATTCCAAGGCAATAAGCAAGATGTTGATTTTACTAACCTATTGAATCCTGTGGGTGGTATAGCAAATGCAATCTACATAAATACAGTGTCTACATCAGCGACTCCTGTTTTAACTTTGAATGCCGTTGCTGGTAGTAGCATTAAGTTTTATGATCCTATTAGCGGAAACAATGCTAAGCTTACTAACATAAACATCAATAATGGAGATTCTTTCACTGGAGATATTATTTTCTCTGGCAAAGATTATATTGCTGAATCTTTTGATGAAATGAATAGAGTAAGTGATATTGCTGCTAATACTACTCTTTATAATGGAAATCTTATTCTTGAAGATAGTGTGATGTTTGGTGCTGCAAATTCAACAGCTACTGCTCCTTTTGCAGGAACTTCGCTCACTTTGAAAAGTGGTACATCTCTTATATCTCGAGTCACAGATGCTAGTATTGATATGCAAAATATTATTATGGTAGAAAATATTTATAGCGAAGGAGCTTCATTCATTACTCAAGAAAATTCGTATTTAGAGATTAATGGAAAAATAAATCTGACATCGGGAACTACTACTTTCACAATTAATGAAAACGCTGACATGGAGATTGACGCATTTTCTGGTGCAGGCAATGTCTTGAAAAATGGTATAGGTGGGTTAACTTTGTGGGATGCTACTTCTATGACAGGTAATGTCACTGTTGATGCCGGCACATTGTCTTTACTTGAAGAAGATGCGTTGGCTACTGCATCTTCGGTAAGAGTAAATGATACTGCTCGTCTTTTTGCAGCAGAAGACCAAACTTTCAAAAAGTTAGATATTTTTGAAGGCGGAGAGTTACAGTTAGAAAGTAATACACCTCGCCATAATCTTACAGTTCAAGAAGGAACGATTGCAGGTGCGCTTGCATTTGTTGGTACTCTTACAAAAATTGGTACAGATTCTGACATTCTTACTCTCTCTGGCAATTATGCTTTTAGTGGAGTAAAAGATGTCGTTATCAATAAAGGTATTTTAGAACTGCGTAACATTACATATACTGATTCATACACACAAAATATTTCTGTTGGAAGCGGTACTATTCTTGATTTGAGCATAGGCAATACTGGCGATATCAATGATTGGGGCTTAAATATTACAGGCACAGGTACTGTTATTGGTTCTAATGATTATCTAGTTATTACAAACGGAAATGCTGGTTTGCATATAGGTTCTGGCTCTTCAACAAACAATGGAATTTTTGTAAGAATCCAAGGCGATGATTCAATTGGCGATGTCATTTTACAAAACGACAATAAATATTTCGGTACTACATATCTTGATAGTGGCACTTTGCAACTTAGTGCTGATAGTCAAATCGGCGATACAACTTATGCTCGTCAACTAATCTTCAATGGCGGTAATTTGAAAATCACAGATGACCTCACAACAAATCGCACAATGGAGCTTTGGAAAAATGGTGAAGTTGATGTTGTTGTTGGTAAAGAAAGCACATGGAAAACTTTAGTAGACGGTAGTCTTACTATAGTTCCATCTTTCACAAAAAATGGCGAAGGCATATTGAATTTCTCTGATGAAGTTATTTTTGCAGGAGATATCAATTTGAATGAAGGCACACTCGGCTTCAATGCAGATGCCTATCTTTCAGGAAAAGTTCATGGAGGTACAGGTACTACTTTAGCTGTCAGAGCAGATGCTAATGGGGCTACTCTTTATGTTGATGATATAGATACTAAAGGCAATATAGCTTTGACATCTGGCATTGATAAATCTGCAGTGTTTGAAGTATATATCGATGGCGTTGTTAAAGTTGCGAATATCACTGGAGATGGAGTAATTCACAATCTAGGCGACATCATCGCTTCAGGCGATATTGAAGTTGATACTCTTAACAATACTCTAGGTGCTATAAATGCTGTAGGCGATGTAAAGGTTAATTCTGATGCTGACAATAATGGTCTCATAACAGCAGGTAGTGTCACTAACAATGGTGAATTCAACAACAGTGGAGTTATTATTACAGACAAGGTTGAAAGCATGGATGTTAATAGTGTATTCAACAATTCGGGTTATATAGGAACTCATTTGTTTAATGGTTATTTACACAATCTATCTGGTGGTATTTACGATATGATTGAGCATAATGGTGATATCGTTAATGATTTAGGTGGTAAAATTCAACTTTCTACAAGTAATCCAAGTAAACAATATTTCATTAATGGAGTTCTCAGAAATAATGGTCTTATTGACTTCGTGAACAAGGGTAATACTCTTACTGTGGCTTCTCTTACTGGCACAACAGGTTCTATAAACTTCGGCTATGATATGGAGACTCATGAAATTGACAGGCTCATTGTCACTGGTGCTGCTAATGGAACACAAATCATTACTTTCCAAAATGAGAATTTAAATGGGGTCGTAAAGCCTTACACAATTTTCAAAGGAGTAATTACTATAGGTGACCTTGCTGGTTCTAGCATTATTTTCGATACTCTTGGAGGTCATGACATTGGTGTTATGAAGTTTGATTTAGTTCAAGCAAGTACTGGTATTTGGGATCTCAAGCCAGTTGGTTATGCAAATGTATCTCAAGCTGCTATCAATAGTATAGGAGCGATAAGCATGGGTTGGTTTAGTCAATTAGACTCTCTTTCAAAGCGCATGGGCGATCTTCGTTTAAGCGAACAAAAAGACAGAGGTTTTGATGCATGGGTTCGTGGTTATGGATCACAAACAAATGCAAACTTACGCATCGCAGGAATGTCAAACTTCCGCGAATATCAATACGGAACTGATGTCGGAGGTGATTATGTATTCACATCAGAAGATGAATATCATAGTTATACAGTTGGTGGATTTGTAGGCTATCAAGCATCAAGAAGAACATTCTTCGATGGCTGGAATAGCAAGGGCGAAACAGATTCAATGGTAGGAGGCGTGTACGCAACATACATGAATCAAGATGGCTGGTATGCAGATTTAGTCTTGAAGGGACAACACTTCAACACAGATTTCACATCAAACAACACAGGCGAAAAGGGAGATTTTGAAAACTGGGGAATGGGAGCATCAATCGAAATAGGAAGACGTTTCTATGATGAAGATGGCTGGTTCTTTGAACCAAGCGTACAATTGTCATACGCGCATATCTTTGATGAAGATTTCAACTTTACTATAACCGATGTGCCAGTGTCAAATAGCGATGCGAATATTTATAGATTCCAAGGCATGACGAGGATCGGACGCGTGTTTGAAATGGGCGGAGTATTAGTACAACCCTATGCTAAATTAGGAATCGAAGCACAATGCAGTAGCGGAGGCAAAGTAGTGTTAGGCGATGCTGGATATCAATACGGATTTCGTCCGAACACAGACGGAGCTCGAGTAGTAGTAGGCGGAGGAGTAGCAGTGCAAGCGACACAAAATAGTCAAATCTTCCTAGATTATGAAGGCTCCTTTGGAGATAAATACGAACGCCCTTGGGCATTAAACGCAGGCTATAGAGTAAGATTCTAATAAAAAATAATAGAATTATTATTTAAAAAAGGGCATTTCATTTAATAACTTTTATTAAACGAAATGCCCTTTTTGTATAAATATTTCATTTGTTTTAGAAACTTACTCGATAACGAAGGAGGCTTTTTGCCTCCTTTCGAAACCTCCGCGCTAGGGCTGTGAATAAAAAAAAGCCCTAGCAACCCAAAAGCAAACGTAGCGTTTGCATCACTATGACGTGCTACAAAGAAGACACACTCATTGCTTCGCAATTGCTGAATGCGATTTGCTGAGAGTAGAATGAAAAATCATATTTACAAAAATTGTTTTTTTTGTGAAACTTGTTTTTATGTTTAAGTATTTCAAGTGGTCGTTTGCAATTTTGTTTATGGGTTTGGCGTGTGCATTTTTTAGAGGAGACACATGGCAAGCTTCATTTTCATTATTATTGAGCGCATTGGCTATTATAGTGATAGAAGTAAGTCTTTCCTTTGATAATGCAGTTGTGAATGCTATCAAACTTGAGAAAATGAATAAAGTTTGGCGTCAGAGATTTTTGACATGGGGTATATTGATTGCGGTATTTGGAATGCGATTTGTATTTCCTCTTTTGATTGTGGCGATATTTTCAAACATCAGCATGTTAACTGTTTTGAATTTGACCTTAACAAATCCTGACGAATACACACGCATGTTAGCGGAGTCTCATTATGGAATAGCGTCATTTGGATCGATGTTTTTGATGATGCTATTTATGAGTTTCATGTTTTCTGACGAGAAAGAAAACTGGATTTCTATTCCTGAAAAACTTTTTAAATTATTAGGTAAAATCAAGGGTTCAAAGGAAGTAATTGCATTTATTTTTCTTGGGCTTTTGCAATTTCATTTGAAAGAAGGTCAGCATTTAATTTCGATAATTTCAGGTAGTGTAGGTATATTTTTACACACAATAATAGAATTTTTTGCAAAGAAATTTGAGCCTTCAAAAGAGATTGCATTAGATGCTGCAAAAAATGGATTAGTGTCATTTATTTATTTAGAAATCATTGATGCGTCATTTTCTTTAGACGGAGTTTTAGGCGCATTTGCGGTGACGAAAGATATCATAGTAATCACAATAGGTCTTACTGTGGGAGCGGTATTTGTGCGCTCTTTGACTATAATGTTAGTTGAGAAAAAGACTTTAGAAAAATTCCCTTATTTACAACATGGTGCATATTGGGCAGTAGGTGTTTTGTCAGGGATTATGCTATATTCGGCGATAGAAGAAGTTTCAGAATTTATTACAGCAATAGCTAGTATAATATTTATTTTAGCATCAATAGTTTCTTCTTTGTGGGTAGGAAAAAGACCTTTCAGCTTGAGAAAATTCAAGAATCTTTTGAAGAAAAAAGCTTTAAAACAAAAAAGTTAAAAACAAAAAAAGCACTTTTTTCTAAGTGCTTTTTTTGTTTTTGTGTGAAATAAATATTCTAATCTTAGCAATTAAAATGATATTGAGTTGCGGTAGAATATGTTTCGAAAGGATAGAGTTCTATACTTGGGAAATGCTGCTGAGTTGTAGAATCTGGATAGTGTTGAGTTTCTAAACAAATACCAGCGTGCTTGCCATATTTTTTGCCTTGAGGCGAAAGAATAGAACCGTCTAAAAAGTTGCCTGTATAAACTTGAATTGCAGGTTCAGTTGTTGAGACAATCATTTTTCTTCCACTTGTTGGGTCAGATAAAGCAGCTACGGGTTTCATTACTCCAAGAGAATTTTTTAAGACAAAATTATGGTCTATGCCACCATTTGAATCTTTCCAAAAAGTGTCTTTGAATGCGTTGATTACTGCGCCTAAAACTTTTGGCTTACTGAAGTCCATAGGAGTTTTTTCACTTTTTAAAACTTCGCCTGTAGGTCTATATTTTTTGTCGCAAGGAGTATAGAAGTCGGAGTCAACTTGTAGCTCGTGATCTAGGATTGTGGCGGATTTGCCAGCAGACAAATTAAAGTAGGCATGTTGAGTCAAAGAACAAAGAGTAGGTTTATCTGTGTTTGCAAAATACTCTATCAAGAGAGAATTGTCATTAGTGAGTTTGTAATAAACCGTCACATCGAGATTTCCTGGGAAACCTTCTTCCATATCCTTTGATAAGTAGTGAAGTTGAACACCTTTCCAGTTGTCGCCCTGACACTCTTTCATGTCCCAAATCACTTTGTCGAATCCAACGTTTCCGCCGTGCAAATGATTTCCAAACGCTGCTTCATTTTTTGCGATTTTATAAGTCTTGCCTTCGAGTTTAAAAACTCCATTTGAAATGCGATTAGAAATTCTACCAATCAAGCAACCAAAGAATGATTTACTTTTTGTCAAATAATCTTCGACATTGTCATGACCTAACATAACATTGCCGAGTTTGCCTTTGCTGTCAGGCACCATGAGTTTAGTAATGATGCCGCCAAGATTAGCAACAGTCATTTTTAATTTTCCGTTTTTAATTTCTATAGTTTTGTATTGATTCATATTTTTAATGATTAAAAGAATAAATTGTTTGTGAGTAAAAATCTTTATTAGGAGTTAACACTATGTTTGGAAAGTGAGGGATATTCGCGCTTGCAGGGTAGTGTTGAGTTTCTAAACATATGCCTGCGTACTTAGGATAATTTTCTTTACCCTTAATTTTTCCGCATAAGTGATTAGAAGAATAAATTTGCATAGAAGGCTCTGTAGTCAGCACAGACATTGACCTGCCAGATAATGGTTCAAAAATTTCCGCAACTTTTTTTAAGTTTTGTGAAGCATTTTTTAAAACATAATTGTGATCGAATCCGCCAAAAGTGAATTCAAAAAAATCTTTATTTTCAGGACAAATTACATCACCAATTTTTTTGGCTTTTCTAAAATCTATAGGCAGATTTTTCAGACTTCTAATTTCGCCAGTAGGATAATTTTTATTGCAGTAAGGCGTGTAAAAATCTGAGTCAATTTGCAAGTAGTGATTCAATATAGTTGGGTCTGCGCCCGCAGCTAGATTGAAGTAAACGTGCTGAGTGGGGGCATAAAGAGTAGTTTTATCAGTGCATGCAAAGTACTCTATTGAGAGAGAATTTTTTGAAAGTTTATAAATAATTTTCAAATCAAGATTTCCTGGATAAATATCTTCTTTGTCGAGGAAATGGAATTGCACTCCATGGAAATCTTTTCCGCGAATTTCTTGCATATCCCAAATTGCTTGGTCGAGACCATTTTTGCCACTATGCAAATGATTCCCAAATTGAGTTTCATTTTTTTCTAGCTTATATTTTTTGCCATCTAAAATAAATTCTCCTCCAGCAATGCGATTTGCTACGCGTCCTGAAACGGCTCCGAACCAGACTCTATTCTCTTTGCGAGTGTAATCATTCACGTCATTAAAGCCTAGAACAATATCTCCTAATTTGCCCTTTTTGTCAGGAACAAAAAGTTCGACTATAGTGCAACCTAAAGAAGAAACTTTCATCTTCAAATCGCCATTTGCAATATCTAGTGTTTCGATTTTAGAATTCATATAACTGACAATATGCAATCAGCCTAAATGATTAATTTTTCTTTTCAATACTTTTCATAAAGAATGATTGGTAATCACATATTAGATTTATTAAACATTCTTCATTAATGAATCTGTTCCTTTAGAAGCAGCAAAATAAGCTTGAAAATAGTTTGAAAAAGTAAATATCATTCTTGCGTGATTATAAGCAAAAAAGAATTGGAATCGTTCGTAAACGCTACTTGTGCAAATCCTCATGACTTTTTGGGAATGCACAAATGTAAAGGCGGTATCGTTGTCAGAGCATATCTTGTCAATGCAAAATCCGCAGAGCTTGTCGATTTGCGCGACGAGATGAATTCTCGATATCCTATGGAAAAGCTTGATAAATCAGGATTCTTTGAAGTTTTTATTAAGGGCGCTAAAAAGTTTTTTCCTTATAGATTTAGAACTACAACTTATGGCAATGAGATTCGTCAAAACTATGATACATACTCATATTTGCCATCTCTAAGTGAAGACGATATTTTTTTGATAGGCAAGGGCGACCAGCATAAAATCTATGAAAAACTTGGCGGACATTTACATAAGATAGACGAAACTTCAGGGGTTCGCTTTGCTGTTTGGGCTCCGACAGCACAACGTGTCAGTTTAGTTGGAGATTTCAATGAATGGGATGGACGCTATAATCCTATGCGCATGCTTGGCAATTCTGGCATATGGGAGATTTTTATTCCTAATTTAAAAGAGGGCACAAAGTACAAATACGAAATAGTTGGCGCAAATTCAAAAGTTCCATTTTTAAAGACAGATCCTTATGCGATTAGTTATGAACCTCAGCCTTATAACAGCGCAATAGTCTGCGATATTTCAAAGTTTCAATGGAGCGACGATGCGTGGCTAAAAAAGCGTCTTGAAACAAATTGGCTTGAGCAACCTATTTCGATTTACGAAGTGCATTTAGGTTCTTGGATGAGAAATGTAAAAGACGCAAATCGTCCGCTTACTTATGTCGAGATTGCGCCTCTTTTGGCAAACTATTGCAAGAATATGAATTTTACTCACGTAGAGTTTATGCCATTAGCAGAGCATCCATTCGAGGGTTCTTGGGGATATCAAGTGACAGGTTTTTTTGCTCCCACATTCAGATACGGAACTCCTGAGCAGTTCATGTATTTGGTAGATTACTTGCATAGAGAAAATATTGGCGTGATAATGGATTGGGTTCCTGCGCACTTTCCAAAAGATGCTTTTGCTCTTGCGAAATTCGATGGCTCTTGCTTGTACGAACATGAAGATGCTCGTCAGGGTGAGCATCAAGAATGGGGCACCCTTTGCTTTAATTATGCTCGTTGTGAAGTAAGAAATTTTTTGGTTGGCAGCGCTCTTTCTTGGATAGACAGATTCCATATAGACGGCTTGCGTGTTGATGCTGTGGCTTCCATGCTTTACTTGAATTATGCAAGAAAAGATGGCGAATGGATAGCAAATTGTTTTGGTGGAAATGAAAATCTTGAAGCAATAGAATTTTTGAAAAACGTAAATGCGCTCGTGCATCTTTATCATAAGGGAGTGCTAATGATTGCAGAAGAAAGCACTGCGTTTCCCGCGCTCACAAAACCTGTGAGTGAAGGCGGCATTGGCTTTGATTTAAAATGGAATCTTGGTTGGATGCACGACACTCTTGCGTTTTTAAAAGAAGACCCTATCAATAGAAAATATCATCATCATCGATTGACATTCCCAGGGCTTTATCAGTTTACAGAAAATTTTGTGTCGGTGTATTCGCATGACGAAGTTGTGCATGGAAAAAGTTCTATGATAAACAAAATGGGTTCAGGATATTGGAATGACAAAGCTTCTTCTTTGCGTGGACTCTATGCTTATATGTGGTTTTGGCCTGGAAAGAAAACTTTGTTTATGGGTTCTGAATTTGGTCAGAGTCGTGAATGGAAGTATGATGAGTCTTTGGATTGGCATCTGCTAAAATATAAGACTCATAGTGGAATTTGTGATGCATTGCGTGATGTGTCGTCTCTATACTTTAACGACGCGCAACTTGCAAAAGGCGATTTGCGTCCTGACTGTTTTAGATGGATAAATTGTGATGATAAAGATGCGTCTGTTTTATCTTTCTTGCGCTATGGGGCAGATGATAAAAATAGCATTTATGCTATTGTGTGCAACTTCACTCCTATGCATCGTAAAGACTATAAAATCGGTTTGCCAAAAGCTGGGGTATGGAAAGAAGTTTTCAATAGTGATGCTGCAATTTATGGTGGCAACAATATAGGAAATGCAGGATTAATCACTGCGGAAAAATCTGCTTACAACGATTTACCTTGCTCTGCAAGTGTGATTCTTCCACCATTGAGTACCATAATATTCAAGATATAGTTTATGGGAAAAAGATTGGTCTTTGGTAGATACGACTACGGCGTATTCATTGCATTTATGTTATATGCGGCTTGCACTTCGTCTGTGCCTGTTGCGTTGGTTGCTTTGTCGAACGACTTAGGCTTTCATCTTGAAAGCGGTGGAATGAGTGCAGGTGGAGCATTGCATTTGGCACGTTCTGTGCCTTTAGTTTTATCGCTTCTTCTCAGCGGATTTTTTGCGGGAAGATTTGGATTAGTAAATTCTATTGGGGCGTGTTGTTTGATTATGGGATCTGGTATAATGCTTGCGTCTCTTTCTCCTGTTTATGGAATGTTTTTTCTTTCGGCAGGAATAATGGGATTTGGAGCAGGAGTTGTTGAAGGTTTAGGGACTCCTCTAATTCAGAATTTACACACCAAAGACACAAGCCAATATATAAATTTTGCGCATTCATTTTGGGGAGTGGGAATGCTTGTCTCTGTAATAACAATGGGAGCTCTTTTGACATTAGGAGTTCATTGGAGAGTAGTTCTTTTTTCGACAGGTGCTTTCACAATAATCCCTGCTTTAATATTTTTATATCCCACAAAAAAATCTGAATTAAAAAAATTAAACAACACAACATCATTGCGCAAAGTGTTCTCTAACATAAGTGAAGTGTTGAGAAAAAAACGCTTTTGGATTTTTGTTGTGCAAATATTCTTCATAGGTGGTGGAGAATTTTGTTTAGCATTTTGGTCTGCAAGTTATATACAATTAAACTTTGCATCTTCGGCATTTATGGGTGGATTAGGAACAGCATTATTTGCTGCAGGCATGTTCATCAGTCGCATGACTTCTGGGATTTTAGTAAAACAAGAAAAAATATTTCTTTTGCTTTTAGGATGCGTGATTGCATCACTAGCACTTAGTTTGCTGTTTTGGTATATAAGTAATTTATATTTGTTTATGACCTTTTTGCTCTTGGCAGGATTGACTGTTGGGCCTCTTTGGCCAACGGCGCAAATTTATTGTGTGGAGCGTTTAAATAAACACGATTCCACAACAATTTTCATTTTATTGTCAGCAGTTGGATCTCTTGGATGTGGCTTCTTTACTTGGAGTATGGGTTTCGTTTCAGACTTAACAAGTTTCAAAAATTCTTTTTTACTTGTGCCTTTCTGCTTTTTTATGGCAATAGTTTTATTGTTTATAGAGCGTGTTTTAAAAATGAAGAATTTGCTTTAAATGGATTTTTTTCAAATCATAGCATCATCAAGTTCAGGGAATTGTTCATTGCTTCAATGCGCGAACAAGAGAATTTTGATAGATGCGGGAATCACTTTAAAAGCTCTCAAAGAATACCTAGCAGGGCAGTCTTTGAGTATGGAAGATATTGACGCAATCTTTATTACTCATGAACATAGAGATCATTGCAAAATGTTGGGGACTCTTTCAAAACATACGCACATAAATGTTTTCGCAAGCGAGATTACAGCTGAAAGAATTTTATCTTCAATGCCTGCGGCTTCAAAGCTGAAATGGAAAATTTTTTATAGTTCAACAAGTTTTCAGTACGATGAAATTTTGATAGACACTATTCCTTTACAGCACGATGCAAGTGAAACGGTAGGCTATAAATTCAGTTATGCGGGCAAGTCTCTTACTTGGGCGACAGACTTAGGCAAGCTTACTGAAAAAATAAAAGTATCTGCAAAAAGTTCTGACATTTTGGTTTTAGAAGCAAATTATGATATAGAAATGTTGGAAAATTCCAGCAGGCCTTACAATTTGAAAAGACGCATCAGTGGCTCTCATGGGCATTTGTCTAACGAAGACTGTTTTGAATTTTTAAATGAAATTGATTTTGAAAAATTCCATAAAGTGTATTTGGCGCACATTTCAAAAGAATGCAATGATGTTGAAATTGTAAAAAAGCATATTTCAAAACTTGGCATCAAGGCTTCAAAAATTGAAGTAGTTTGTCCTCATAAAGGATATTCTTCTGTAAGCAGGCTATTTTCTTGACGCGACTTTTCTGAACTTTTAGTATTTCTCCGATATTAAAAAAAGGAAATATGATGGGAAAGAAACTGATGTTGTTTGTGCTATTTGCACTAAGTACTAATTTTGCGTTTTGCGATAAAGACGTTGTTGACAAAGTAAATGTGTATTCTGGCACTATAAGCCATTTGCTAACATCTACGCATCCAGATGTGTTTTTGCCTAATGAACCTATGAAGTTTAGAGCATTCAAACCTGCTGGATCTTCTGATTGTAATATTACACAATTTCATCTTTTTCTTACCACTTTAGGTGGAAGAAGTCTTTTTACTATAATGCCTTTTAGTGGAGAATTTTCTTCGCCTATAAAAGCGTATTTGTACGACAACGAAGTTGGGACTCCATATTTTTACAGCGTGTTTTTAGATGAATATTCTGTTAAGATGGATGTTACTGTTGCAAAAAAATCAGCGATAATAAATTTTGATTTTATGGCAGATGGAAAAAGTGGATTTGCACTTTCGGCTCAAGAGGGCGACTGTGAAATTTCTGGCAATATAATAAAGCTAAGAGGGACACACAAATTAGTCTACGGATTTAGAACCTATTTAGACGAAACTCATGATGGCTTTGTATATGCCACTTTGAGCGAAACTCCTTCAAAATCAGAAATCAAAAAAATAGATAATAAAACTTATCTTGTTTTGACTTTTGCTGAATCTGTAAAAAATGTTCAGATGAAGTACGCTCTTTCATTCATAAGTGCAGAGCAGGCTGTAAAGAATTTCAACAAGGAAGTTTCAGACAAAACTTTTGCTGAAATTAAAAAACAAGCGAGAGATTGTTGGAATAAAACTTTGTCTCAAGTAGAAATAAAAGGTGGTACAGATGAAGAACAAAAAATGTTCTATACTTCGCTCTATCGTTCGTACACACGCACAATGAATGTTTCTGAGGACTCTCAATATTTTGGCTTCGACAAAAAAATTCATAAAGACGAATCTTTTGAATATTACACAGATGATGCTATTTGGGATACTTATCATTGCTGGCATTCTTTGATGCTTATTTTGAATCCATCTGCGCAAGTAAATAGACTCAAAAGCTATATCAAGATGTATGAGCAATCTGGCTCTATGCCTACATTTCCAGGTTTAGTTGGCGACTATCATGCTATGAATGGGAATCATTATATCTCGTTATTTATAGACGCTTATGCAAAAGGTTTGAGCGGATTCGATTTGCAAAAAGCTTTTGAAGGCTGCAAAAAAACTGTGATGGAAATGAGCATGATTCCTTGGTATAAAGGTCCAAATACTGTCTTGGATAATTTCTATCATGAGAAAGGTTATTTCCCTGCATTGAATGAAGGTGAAAAAGAAACTGTTAAAGAAGTTGAAGGTTTTGAACGTCGTCAAGCTGTTGCTGTGACTCTGGCTCAGAGTTATGATGATTGGGGTTTGGCACAAATCGCAAAAGCACTAGGTCACACAGAAGATTATGATTTCTTTATTAAACGTTCATTTAATTATCGTAATCTTTTCAATGCAGAAACTCAAATTTTTCATCCTAAAAATGAAGCGGGTGAATTTATTCAACCTTTCGACCCAATAAGATCAAGAGGCCCTGGTGCTAGAGATTTCTATGACGAAAATAATTCTTGGACTTATATTTGGGACGTGAAACATAATCCTGCAGATTTGATTTCTTTGTTCGGTTCAAAAGAATCTTTCGAGAAGAAACTAGATGCATTATTTGTAGAGCCTTTAGGCATGGCAAGACATCAATGGGCTGATTTTATGCCAGATTCTTCTGCTATGGTAGGTCAATTTTCTATGGGTAATGAGCCAAGTTTTCATATTCCATATTTGTACTCTTACATAGGAAAGCCTTGGAAGACTCAAAAAATGGTACGCTTTCTTTGTGATAAATGGTTCCGCTCTGATTATATGGGAATCCCAGGTGATGAAGATGGTGGTGCTATGAGTGCTTATTATGTGTTCAGCTCAATGGGCTTTTATCCTGTGACTGTGGGTCTACCTATGTATGTACTTGGAAGTCCTTTCTTTGAAGAAATCACAATCAATTTAGCGCATGGCAAAAAGTTTGTAATTAAAGCAAAGAATTATAGTCCAAGACACAAGTATATTCAAAGCGCAAAGCTAAATGGCAAAGACCACAATCGTGCTTGGTTTACTCATGAAGAACTTGTCAATGGTGGAACTCTTGAGCTCGAAATGGGCTTGTATCCTAATAAATCTTGGGGAACAGACAATTTACCGCCATCTTTTGATATGTAATCAGAATAAAAACTTGCTTAGACAATTTTTCGCAATAGCATATCAGCAAAACTAAAACCAACCAATATGAATGTTTTTACAAAAGAAGAATTCCAACCCGATTACACTAACATACTCAAAGTAGTACACAACGAAAGACCTGATTATTTGCCATTATATGAGCATCATATCGATACTCCTTTTATGGAGAAATTTTATGATAAAAAAATAATGCCTGTGTCTGAGTGCAAGACCGCGAGAGAGTTTGAAGAGTATTATTCTATCATTACAAATTTTTGGGCAGGCAATGGCTATGATGCTTTTGACTACGAAGCTGCTATTTGTGATATTTTCCCAGGTCACGGAGCGATATTCGGTGGTGAAGGTCCTATTCAAAGTCGTGAAGATTTTGAAAAATATCCTTGGGCAGAGATTCCAGAAATTTTCAAAAAAACTTACATCCCACATCTTGACGCGATACGTAAAGTAATGCCACAAGGCATGAAAGCTTTTGGTGGTTGTGGCTATGGAATTTTTGAAGCCAGCGAAGACTTGGTTGGCTACGAATCTTTGTGCATGATGATTTATGATGATGAAGATTTAACAAGAGATTTATTCTTGCGCATAGGCAATTTGTATGAAGAACTTTGGACATGGATGCTTCAAAACTATTCAGATTTGTTCGTGTTTAATCGCATGGGTGACGACATGGGTCACAAGACATCAACTATGTTATCTCCAGATTTCATCAAAGAGCACGTGTCTCCTCAACACAAGAGAATCGTTGATTTAGTTCATAAATTCGGCAAAAAACACGTCTTACATAGTTGTGGAAATATTTTTTCTGTAATGGACAATTTCATTGATTATGTTGGCATAGATGGCAAACATTCTAATGAAGATGTGATTGCTCCTTTTGAAACTTGGATTGAAAAATATGGTTCAAAAATTGGTCTCTTCGGCGGAATAGATTTAAATCATTTAGTTTTGCAAAAGCCCGACGACCTCTTCAACTATGTTTACGAGCAAGGTAAAAAATTCCGTAGCATGACAAAAGGTTATGGCATAGGTTCAGGCAACTCAATCCCAGTTTACATCCCAGTAGACGGCTACAAGGCTATGATTGAAGCCGTAAAAGCCATCCGCAAAGACGAAAATAAATAAATATTTATTTTTAAAAAGAGCATTTTCATTTAATAATTTTTATTTAACGAAAATGCTCTTTTTTCGTAGGGCTTTGCCCTACAACCCAGCAAAGGCTCCTCGCCTTTGCAAACTCGGCAGGAAATTGTTTCCTGCACCTGAAATTGCCCGTCTACAGAGACAGACACACGCATTGCCTATGGCAATTGCTGAATGCGATGTCTTACAAATCATTTTTTTTAGTTATTTAGCTAAATCGTATTATAGACAAATTAT
>JGI994J12354_10000439_pt1 | contig 41320 bp, 36 predicted proteins | sample IntmicLarv3ML3BL_FD_12354 | JGI IMG/M metagenome (IMG submission 12354) | reverse complement strand
CGCCTTGCGCCCCTGGTGCGCACTGTGTGGGTAGTGGGCTATTTTGAGTCGGTAGGTGTTGGAGAAATTTCCCTGCACTCATTTGGGCTATGTGTTGTTCCAGGCAACCAGCAAATCGCAGGTAAGCCAATGAGTGCAGGGTTACGGCAAAATAGCCCAACACCACTGTGTGCTATGCCTTGACGGCAAGATAACTGGCAAGGCCCCCGACCAGCATGGGAATGATCACCAGACCGAAGCAGTACAACAGGGGCAGAAACTGAATCTCCAGCAGCAGGGGCGGGAAATTGAGGGCATCTTTCACCTGCGAGTGCAAAAAGCCCAGAAAGGCCAGGGCCAGCAGGCTGCCCGCAAGCCCCTGCAACACCCCGCCAACCACCAGAGGGAAGCGTATATACCAGTTGTACGCGCCGACCATTTGCAGAATTTCCACCTCGTGGGCACGGGCCACAAGGGCAAGGCGAATGGTGTTGCCAACAACAAGGGCCAGCACCAACCCCAGCAGCCCGACCGAGGGCCACATTATATAGTGGCTTGCCTTGCGCCACGCCTGCCCCAGTTCGCCCCGCAGGGGCGTGGCAATCACCCTTTCCACCCCTGGCAGCTCGCTGAAAAAAAGCTCTGTTTCCACAAGCCAGCGTTGCTCGTCTTTGTCGGGCGGCTCGAAGTATATCAGGGCCGTGGCTGGCAGTGGCTTTTGCGCGGCAACGAGGGGGAAGGCGGAAAGGTCGCCCCGCTCCCTGTCCAGCCTCTTGCCAAGCTCCGCAAAGGCCTGATCCGGCGTATAGGTCTTCACCTGCGAAAAACCGGGCATATTCCTGAAATTGCTCCACTGTTCCTCAATTTCCTTCTGCGCCGCGCCCTGCTTCCAGTACACCTGAAAAGCGGTTTCGCCCTGGTGCGTTCCAAGCTGGTGATTCAGGGTGACAAGCACGAGCAGGAAGAGGCCGGACAGGAAGACCACCAGGGTCACGGCGGAAAAGGCAAAGAGCTGGGCCAGCGGGTTCAGGGAAAAATCGCGCACGCCCTGGAGAAAAAGCCGGAAAAGGGTGCGGGTCATGGCTGGCCCCCGTCTTCGGCAGGCATGGTCTGCCTCTGGGGCCTGCGGTCCGGCGGGCGGAAAATTTGCGCGCCCGGCCAGTTCGCGGCAGTGATCATGCCGTCTTCAAGGCGCATGATCTTGGCCTCGGGGTGGCGGGTGATCAGGTCAAGGCTGTGGGTGGCGAAGATGACTGTCGCGCCATACGCCTGAAATTGTTTGAAAAGCTCGATGAGCCGGAGGGAAAGATCCGGGTCGAGGTTGCCCGTGGGCTCGTCAGCCAGCAGCACCAGGGGGTTGACCACAAAAGCTCTGGCAATAGCCACACGTTGCTGTTCCCCCCCGGAAATCCTGGCGCACAGGGAATCCAGACGGTTTTCAAGGCCCAGGGCGCGGGCCACGGCGCGCACGCGCCTGTCTGTATGGGTGGTGGAAAGCCCGCGAATTTCCAGGGGCAGGGCAATGTTTTCATGCACGGAGCGCAGGGGCAGAATTTTGAAATCCTGAAAAACAACCCCCACCTGCCGCCTGAGTTCGGGCACCTGCTTTTTGCGCAGCCTGTGCAGGGGCATGTCGGCAACAACGGCCTCGCCACGCTGCACTGCCAGCCCGCCATATAATAGGCGCAGCAGGGTGGTCTTTCCCGCCCCGGAAGGGCCGGAAAGAAAAAGAAAATCACCTTTTTCAAGGGAGAAGGTGCAGTCTTTCAGAACCCAGTGGGTTCCGAAACTGTGGGAAAGATGCCGTGCGTGAATCATAATCTCAACTATACGGCAGGGGGCGCAAGAAAACAAGCCGCCCTCGCACAGACTCCAACCGCCACGGCAGGGTGCGGAATGCGGTAAAGGCGAGTAGGCAGGCGGCGGTTTTTTTGCTATAGAAGGAGCGCACGAGGTAGCAAGGCAACAATAACACCCACTTGAAGCGGCACAATGGCCGCCGGGGAGCACTATGGGATTTTTTTCCTCCATCCGCACCTTTTTCAGTTCAGACTCCGCGCCTGCCAGGGACGAAGAAAAACGGATTTTGACCGAGGCTCCGACAGACGAGGTTCTTCGGGAAGAGCTTCTGCCCGAAGAAATTCTGCCCGAAGAAATTCTGCCCGATGAATTTTTGCCCGAAGAGTTTTTGCCCGAAGAGTTTTTGCCAGACGAGCCCCTGCCGGAAGAAGACAGGCCAGCAATAGAGAGCACTGACGCGGCCCTGCCTGAAAAAAGCCCTGCTGTTGAGCCTTCCCCGGCTCGCCCGGCTTCCTCCATGGACGAGGAGAGCCGCGCCCTTACCCTGGCCCTGCGTGAAGCAGAGCCGCGCCTTTCCGCGTGGCTTGCCATCATTCTGGACGGGGTGGATACCGTTTCCGACAAACTCTGGAAACGCCTGCTCTTTTTGCTCTCGTCCCTGGAAGCCCCGGAAGACGAGGCCAGGGCCTTTGTGCATTCTTTCCGCACCTGGGCGGAAGCCATGGGCTATGAGGCGATTGAAGATTTTCGCTCCGAATTGCAGTACAGGCTGGCCCTGGCCCTTGATCTGGAAGACGAGGAAGACGAGAAAAGCCGCCTGATTATTAAAATATCCGAGGGACTTGCCCGTACACGCGCCCAGATTTCCCGGAATCTGAACGCCCTTTTTGTTGCGGGCCGGGCCATTGACGAAGGCTTTTGGGAAGAGCTTGAAGAAACCCTGCTCATGGCTGATGTGGGGGTCAACACAGCCGTTGATTTGACAAAACGCCTGAAAAGCCGCGCCCTTGAGCAGGGAATTACCGAGACGGGCAATTTGCGGGCCATTCTCAGGGAAGAGATGGTGGCGGTGTTCAAGCCCCTGCGCCGCATAAGCGCGGTCAATCCGCCCGAGGTTGTTCTGGTGGTTGGCGTGAACGGGGCCGGGAAAACCACCACCATTGCCAAGCTCAGCCACCGGGATCAGCTCAAGGGCAAAAAGGTGATGCTGGTCGCGGGCGATACCTTCCGCGCTGCCGCCACAGAGCAGCTTGGGGTGTGGGCCGAACGCACCGGCGCCCTCTTCTACGCCAAGGGCCACGGGGCCGACCCTGCCGCTGTTGCCTACGAAGCCCTGGACAAGGCCATTCTTGAAGGCGTGGACACGGTTTTTGTGGACACAGCCGGGCGGCTGCAAACAAAGACCAACCTCATGGAAGAGCTTGCCAAGGTTCGCCGCGTGCTCACAAAGCGTCACCCTGGCGCGCCCCACCGCACCATTCTTGTGCTGGACGCCACAACCGGCCAGAACGCCCTTTCCCAGGTCAAGCTCTTTGACGCGGCCTGCCCTGTGGACGACATAATCCTTACCAAACTCGACGGCACGGCCAAGGGCGGCATTGCGGCGGCCATTGCCATGCAGTTTTCCCTGCCCATTTCCTTTGTCGGCCTGGGTGAAAAAATGGAAGATTTGCGCCCCTTTGATGCAGACGCCTTTGTTTCCGCCCTTCTTGGGCACCCGGATGAAGGTGAAGCGCAATAATTGTCAACCCTTTACTCTCATTGTACATCTGACCTACGAAAAGTGATGGTACGCTTATGAGCACCGACAATCTGCCGCCTGCCGAAACAAAATCAGTGACCAACCCGCAGCTTGCGCAGTGGCTGGCCCCCCACGGGGGGGAACGCAAGCTCGATACCCGGTATCTGCCGGCGCGGGTTTTTACCTTGCCAAAGATTGTGAATACAATACTCGCCAAGGTGCTGAAAATTAACGACCTTCTTCCTGTTTTTCATGCCATCCCCCCAAACCTTTCCCCGGATCGGTTTTCGACCGAGGGCCTGAAAAACCTTGGCATAGCCATTGAAGAAGACCCGGATATGGCGCAGAAAGTGCCTGCCGAGGGCCCCCTGGTCATTGTCTGCAACCACCCCTTCGGCGGCATAGACGGCATGGCCCTTATGGCCGCCCTGCTCAAGGTACGGCCCGATGCAAAGCTGCTCATCAATGTGGCCCTTGGCATCTTTCCCGATTTGCGCGCATGTTGCCTGCCCCTCAATGTGCTGGAAACCTCCCGCGAGGCCAGGGCCCTGAACATGGCCTCCCTGCGTCATGCCCGGGAACACCTTCAGCATGGCGGCTGCGTGGTCTTCTTCCCCTCGGGCACGGTTTCCCACTGGCAGCGCGGCAAAGGCATTGTCGACCCGGACTGGCAGACCACCCCGGCCCGCTTTGCCCAGCGCCACGGCGCGCCCTTGCTGCCCATTTATTTTCACGGCCGGAACAGCCTTTTTTTCAATGCTGCCGGGGCCATGCACCCCATGCTGCGAACCCTGCTGCTGCCGCGTGAAATGCTTGTGCGCAGGGGCAAGCCCATCCGTTTCACCGTGGGCAGGCTGGTCGAACCTTCCACCTTCAAGATTCTGGGCAAGCCCGAAGCCATTATCGCCTACCTGCGCATGCGCTGCTATGGCCTGAAAAACGAAAAAATCGTTGCTCCCACCCTGCCGGAGCGGCCCATGGAACCCGTGGCAGACCCGCACCCCCAGGCTCTTGTGAGCAACACCTTTGCCAACCTGCCCCCGGAATGCCTCTTGCACAGAGAGGGCAACTACGCGGTATACATCATTAAAAGCGGGCAGGCCCCTATGTTGCTGGAAGAGCTCGGGGCCTTGCGCGAGCACACCTTCCGGCTGGTGGGCGAGGGTTCAGGCAAGGCGCGCGACCTTGATACCTATGACGAGCGCTACTACCACATGCTGCTCTGGCACGAGGTAGACCGGGTTCTGGTGGGGGCCTACAGGCTTGGCAAGATGGAAGAAATTATTGCCTCCCACGGGCCTTCGGGCCTCTACACAACCTCACTTTTCCGCATGTCCAAGAACTTTTTCCGCCGCTACGCCCATTCCCTTGAACTGGGCCGGGCGGTTGTGCACCCCCTGTACCAGCGCGAATACCAGCCCCTTATGCTGCTGTGGAAGGGCATAGGCAAGTTTGTGCTGCGCAATGAGGACATTCACTGCCTGTTCGGCCCCGTGAGCCTGAGCCTTGATTATGATGTTTCCTCGCTGCGTGCGGCTGTAGACTACCTGACAGAGCAATGCGGCAGCGCAGAGCTTTCGGCCATGGTCAAGGGGCGGTATTTTCCGGAAAAACTCTTTACCAGAGCCAGTGAGTTTCCCCTGCCTGATACCCTGAACTTTAACGGGCTGGTGACCCTTGTGCGCGATATAGAGGGCGGCAGGGGCATTCCCATCCTTTTCAAGCATTACCTGAAACTGGGGGGGAAGATTGCGGCCTTTCACATGGACACCACTTTCAATACCCTTGACGCCTTCCTGCTGATGGATCTGGTCTATTCGCCCCGCTCCATGCTGGAGAGGTACATGACCCCGGAAGGGGCGAAGGAGTTTCTGGAGAGGTGGGGAGCAGGGCATGGAGAGGAAGACAATACTCGGCAGTAGGCCATTTTGAATCGAAGGTGGGGGAAAAATTTTGCCGTCAGACAAGGAAGGCGAATTTCTTGCTGCGGGAGTAACCATTGTGCAGGACAGCACAATTGGACCTGAGGCAAAGCCTCGCGCCCCGAAGGGGTGAGGGGCAGGTCGCGCCGAATCAATGCTTCTCGTACTCGACCAAAACAAAAAATGAAGCCCGACGCAGAATCACGGAAAAATACCCCAACACCATTCCACCAAGTTATTGACACACTCGCCCGTCTGTTAGATACTTAACTGTTCTCTTGCGGACAATGGTATTTTTCTGCACCCATGAGCGGCCCGCCTTTCCATGAAGAACCGGCCCGGCATCACCAGCGGCTTGCTGTAAAACGAGGATATTTTTATGAGACGTATAGGCACCCAGGCATTTGGCATTCGACTGCCCATTATCAACAGGGGCGACAACCTTGCCGATATTGTTGTCGATTCCCTCATGGCGGCTGTTGAGACCCAGTCTCTTCACCTCAAGCCCGCTGATGTGGTTGGTATTACCGAAGCCCTGCTTGCCAAGGCCCAGGGAAACTTCGCCACCATTGACGCCATCGGCGAAGATATTCGCCAAAAATTTCCTGACGGCGTTGTCGGCCTGGTTTTTCCCATTTTCAGCCGCAACCGCTTCCTGAACATCCTTAAAGGCATCGCCCGTGGCGCCAAAAAGGTCTATGTACTCTTGCAGTATCCCCATGACGAAGTGGGCAACCCCCTCATGCGCCTGGAAGATTCCGACAAACTCTTTGACACGGGCAAAAACTTTTTCCCTGGAGACGAGTTTCGTGAAATTGCCGGTAACTTTACGCACCCCTTTACCAGCATTGACTATATTTCTCTGTACCAGAACGTCGGCAGCAATGTGGAAGTTCATGTTTCCAACGATCCCAGGCGTATTCTTGAGCTGACAAAGCATGTTCTTGTCGGGGAAATACATTGCAGAATGCGTACGAAAGAGCGCCTGCAACAGGCGGGTGCCGAATCTGTGTATACCCTTTCCGACATCCTTTCCAAACCGATCAACGGCAGCGGCTTTAACCCGGATTTCGGCGTGCTCGGCTCCAACCTTTCCACAGAGGAAGAGTTGAAACTGTTCCCCCGCGACAGCGAAGCCTTTGTGAACCTGGTACAGACAAAGATTGCCGCGCGTTGCGGTATTGCCCCCCAGGTCATGGTGTACGGCGATGGCGCCTTTAAAGACCCCCAGGCCGGCATATGGGAACTGGCCGACCCGGTTGTCTCGCCCGGCTATACTCGAGGTCTGGAAGGTCGGCCCAATGAAATCAAGATCAAGTATGTGGCCGAGAATCTCTTCAAAGGCCTTTCCGGCGAGGAAAAAACCGTTGCCATCAGTGAAATGATTCGCGAAAAGCGGAAAGATGCCGAAAAATACAGCATAAACGAGGGCACTACCCCGCGCAACTACACAGACCTGCTCGGCAGCCTCTGCGATTTGATTAGCGGCAGCGGGGACAAGGGCACCCCGGTGGTACTTATTCAGGGGTACTTCGACGACTATTCCTGCGACTAGTTTTATGTGAATCTTTTTTGTGGATACTGCGTCAGAGGGGTTTTTCCCAAGGGGGGCAGGACCGAAGAGTCCAGCCTCCCCTCGGGAAAAACCCCTCTTCCTTGTCTGCACAATAAATCTTCACAACAAACAGGGTGGCGGTACTAGCGGGGAAGAAGGAAAAGAAGAAAGAGAAGAAGAACGCTCACCCTGTGGCTTCCTTGGTTCAACTCCTTGTCCTGCGAATATACTTTCAACATTCCTTGGCGGAACAATTTCGGCGCGGCATTTCCTTCAAAAATCTTGGGGACAGGCTCCCTTCCAGACTATGTCGCGGTATGTTTCCGGCGCGGTATCTCCCTCGGTGCTGACAACCAGCACAGAGGAAGAGGCGTCAAGCTCCAGGGCCTCGCGCCCTTCGCGTGCTGCCGGGTGGGTCATAAGCCAGTGTACGGCCCCTGTTGTGCAGGCCCCGGATTCCCCGGAAACAATGGCCGGGTCGGGAGTGCCAGCGGCATTTTTGGTAGGGGCGGCCAAAATGCGCATTCCGTTCGCGGCAAGGCAGTCGGGCACGGAAACATAGGCTGTGGCATAGTCGCGCAGCACGCCCCAGCTCAGGGTATTCGGCTCGCCGCAGGCCAGGCCCGCCATAAGGGGGGCAAGGTCGCCCGCGACCGCATGGGGCCTGCCATCGCCCGCCACAGCAGAGGTGTAAATGCAGTTGGCCGCGTGGGGTTCCACAATGATGAACCGTGGCGCATCCGGGCCAAGGGCGGCTGTCAGAAAACCCGTCATGGCCCCGGCAAAGGAACCCACCCCGGCCTGAAGAAAACAGTGGGTGGGGCGCAGGTCGGCCATCTGCAGAAGGGCCTCAAGGGCCAGGGTCATATACCCCTGCATAATCCAGGTGGGAATGGCCTCGTAGCCCTGCCAGGCCGTGTCCTGCACCAGAATGTAGCCGCGCTCCGCGGCAAGGTTCCGGCAATGGCGTACCGTATCGTCATAATTCAGGTCTGTGACCGTGCATTCGGCCTTTTCCGCCCCTATGGCGTCCACGCGAACCCGGGCCGAGCCCCTGGGCATGAATATCCTGGACTGAAACCCCAGATCTCGGGCTGTCCAGGCAAGGCCGCATCCGTGGTTGCCGTCGGTGGCGCTGACAAACACGAGAGGGCCCAGGGCCTTCCGGGTTTCGGCCGAGGCGAGAATATCACGGGTGACCGCAGCCATGTCCCGGCCAAGCCTGTCCGCAAGAATATGCCCCACGGCGTACGATGCCCCAAGCACCTTGAAGGCGTTCAGGCCAAAGCGGCGCGACTCGTCCTTGACCAGAAATTCCTTGAGCCCGAGCTGCGCGGCCAGGCCCGGCAGGGAAACAAGGGGGGTGGGCGCGTATTCCCTGAACGAGCGGTGAAAGGCCCGTGCCGCCTCTGCGCAGGCAGGGGCGTATATATCAAGGGCAACGCCCTCTCCGGCCAGCTTGCGGGCGGGGTTTATATGGAGCTTGACAGACATGGCAACCTCGAAATTGCGTTTCCGGGCAGGATTTGAGAGAATGGACAAAGGAACTGTCGAGAAACAGCTTCTTGTGCAAGGTCGGCAAGTCTGGTCATTTTTCACCTTCCTGTCAATACAATCGGCACTGCCGGGTTTTCCATGACGCACAGAAACATACGTAATGAAACCACTGAATTACGCCTTCTATTTGAGGTAAGTCAGGCATTGGAAGGGGTTACCGCCATTGACGACCACCTTGACCAGGCTCTGGCCCTCATGGCCCGCTACACCGGAATGATGCGCGGAACCCTGTTCCTGCTTGGGCCCAACGGACGCGATATTATGGTGGAAGCCGCCTACGGTCTGAATTCCTCGCAGATCAGGCGGGGGCACTACACCCTTGGCGAAGGCATCACCGGAAAGGTCATTGAAACCGGCACGCCAATGATAGTGCCCAAGGTTTCCGAGAACCCTCTCTTTTTGAACCGCACCCGGTCACGCGATCTGCAAAAGGAAGAGGTTTCCTTTATCTGCGTGCCCATCATGCTGGAAGGCAAGGCCGTGGGCGCGCTTTCCGCTGATCGGCTCTTTGCCGATTCCGTCAGCCTTGACGAGGACATGCGCCTGTTGCAGATCCTTTCTTCTCTGGTGGCCAGGGCGGTGAAAAACCGCCTGGAGGTCAATGCCATGCACTCGGCTGTGGTTGAAGAAAACCGCCGCCTGCAAACCCTGGTGCATGGCAAGTTTCAGATGGACCCCATGGTCGGCGCTTCCGCAGCCATGCGTTCTGTGGTGGAAGAAATGGCGCAGGTCGCAAATTCAAGCGCTACCGTGCTTGTACGCGGCGAAACCGGCACAGGCAAGGAACTGGTGGCCAGCCTCATTCACTCCAACAGCCAGCGTTCCGGGCGGGCCTTTGTCAAGGTAAACTGCGCCGCCCTGCCCGAAAGCCTGATCGAGAGCGAACTGTTCGGGTACGAGCGCGGGGCTTTCACCGGGGCCGTGGGCACCCGCAAGGGCCGCTTTGAAATGGCCCACGGGGGCACGCTTTTTCTGGACGAGGTGGGCGACATGACGCCCATGACCCAGGCAAAGCTGCTACGGGCCATTCAGGAAAAGGAATTTGAGCGGGTGGGCGGCACCGAGACCCTGCATGTGGATGTGCGGCTTATTGCCGCCACCAACCGCGACCTTGAGGCCATGGTGCGCGAGGGCGCCTTTCGACAGGATCTCTATTACAGGCTCTGCGTTTTCCCCATCATTCTGCCGCCCCTGCGGGAACGGCGCGACGATATCATGGCCCTGACCACCCACTTCATTGACAAACTCGGCACCGTAAACGGGCGCACGGTTTCCAGCGTAACCCCCCAGGCCACCCAACGTCTTCTTGCCTACGACTGGCCGGGCAATATCAGGGAACTGGAAAACGCCCTTGAGCGGGCCATCATTCTTTGCGGTGACGAGGGCGTGCTTGATGTACGCCACCTGCCCCCCTGGCTACAGCATACTGCGACTGCGGAGGAACCTGCTGTACCTGAAAACTCCGGTCTTGATCAGGCTCTTGACGCCCTTGAAAAACGCATGATTGTTGCCGCCCTGAAAAAAAGCGGGGGCAATATGCTCAAAGCCGCGACTGGGCTCGGTATTACCAAGCGTATTATGGGCTTGCGCATGGCAAAGCATGGGCTGGAATACAAGCGGTTCCGTTCCCCGGAGTAAAGGGTATTCCCGCCGTCAGAGCATTTTCACTTTGAAAATCCTCTGACGGACGATGGCGCGAGCCTCGTCCGCGCAAACGAGAGTAGGCGAAATTCATTTTCGCCGCCAACTCCGAGTGCAGCGTTTCAAAGTTAATCTGCTCTAGGAGCAGGGGAACCGTGAAAATGCGCTAAAAAAGACAAGGCGGGCAATGCCCGCCTTGTCTTTGTAATCATTCAGAATACCAGAGTATTTCACACTTGAGCTGCTCTGCAAGGGTTTGTCTTCAAATCCTTGCCGCCAAATAGGCGCAGGCGGGCTTTGCTCGCCGTTCTGCGACTATTTGAAGCGTTCATGGCTCTAGTGGTGCGCAGCCTTGGCTCCGCCATTCAGTTCCACTTCCTGCGGGAAGATGGGCAGATATCTGTAGGAAACGCTCAAAAGCAGCGCGCCATAGGCCAGTACGAGCGCACAGGCAGCCCATTCCACCCAGTTCGGCATGTATGTGGCCCAGGCATCAAAGGGCAGGGCCGGGAAGGCAAGGGACTGAACCGTCATGACGTAACGGTTGATGGTCACGCCCGTGCAGTTCAAAAATGCCGCCAGGTACATGGTTGCCGGGTTGTTCCGGGTTGCCGGGTTCAGCAACATGAAGCAGGGAACAACACCGCAGACAATAAGCTCGGCAACAAGCAGCCATTTGCCGTAAATCCAGCCGTAGAAGAACTGGTCAAAGGTAAGACCGGCACGCGGGGTGAGGCTCAGTATCCATGTGGCCGTGTCAAGGAACTTGAACACAAGGTACACGGCGAGCATAAGGCCTGCGATGCGGGCCATAAGGGCTTTTACGTCGTAGGAAACCAGTTTCTTGCCGGTCATCTTTTCCATCAGGGAGCAGATAAGCACCGTGAAGGTGGGGCCGGAGGCCGCCGCCGAAAGGATGAACAGGAAGAAGGTCCAGGGCCAGATGAAGAAGCCTTCGCGGAAAGCATAGGGGCGGCCAAAAAGAACGCCGTACATGCCGCCAAGGGAGCCCTGGTGGAAGGTGGACAGGAATGCGCCAACGCCTGCGAAAAGGGGCATGAAAACGTGCAGGTTATGGGCAATGTTGTGATACAGCTTGTTCTTGTTGATCTGGCGCTGCTCAAGAATGATGGGCACATATTCAATGATAAGAACAATGCAGTAACAGGTAATACAAAAGATAACTTCTGTGAGCATGGAGTGGACGTTGGCGTGCCAGTACCCGAACCATGCGCGGAGCGGCTGGCCGATATCAAGCACCAGAACCATCATGGCCCCGGAATAGCAGATAAAGCCAACAATAACAGCAAGGTTGATTATGTTTTTAAGGGGCTCGATGTTCAGGATATAGCGCAGGAAGCCGGAGAAAAAGGCCCCCGCGCCGAGGGCGATAACGGCAAGGTCAAAGGTAATCCAGAGACCGAACCCAAAGTAGTCGTCAAGGCCGGTATGACCAAGGCCATCGCGCAGAACAAGGAATGCCGCGTAGCCTCCCCACATCAGTACTGCAAGAACACAGCCGATCCAGAGGAGGAATTTGGACAGGGAACACCGCGTCACTCCAGCAGGAAAGAGCGCAGCATCAACCGGGAGATGATAATTTGTTTCCATGTGTTCCACCTCTTAATGCTTTATTTGCAGTGTTGCCAGAGGTTTTTGGGTCTCTTCCCCTTCAAGGTAGTTGTCACCTTGACGGCGTACCCATTCACGGCTGCTTATGTAGTACACGGCAGTGTCCGTGCCCAGGCGTTCCAGCAGACGGAATGCGTTGGGGTTGTCGTGGGTAAGCTTGTAAACCTGATGTTCGGGGTTGTTCAAATCGCCGAACACTATGGCCCCGTTGGGGCAGGCTTCTGCACAAGAGGTAATGTAGCCGTTTTCGGGAACGGCACAGTGCTTTTTGCCATCCGCGCCGGTAACAAGCACAGACGTTCCGTCAACGCGAATCTTGTCTTTCGCGGCCATGAAACGGTGGTGGCAGAAACTGCACTTTTCAACAACGCCGCGAGGACGGATGGAAACATCGGGAGTAAGGTTTTTTTCCATGCCCTTCGGCCAGATGGGGTCAAACCAGTTGAAGTAACGGGCATGGTAAGGGCAGGCTGCCATGCAGTACCGGCAACCAATACACCGGGGCGTAACCTGGCTGACAATGCCGCCTTCTTCGTTCCGCTCCGTGGCAATAACCGGACACACGGTGGCGCAGGGCTGTTCCGCGCACTGCTGGCAGGGGCGGGGCAGGTAGGCCACTTCGTGGTTCGGGAAAGGTTTTTTGTTGGTCAGTTCGAAGACAAGAAGCCAGTTCATGACTCGGGCCTTGTTTGACGCATCGGCGACCGGGGCAAGGTTGTTTTCTGCCTGGCAGGCCACCATACATGCGCCGCAACCTGTGCACTTGTCAATGTCAATGGCCATACCCCATTTGACGTTGAAATCTATTTTTGCTGACATGGCTCGCTATCCTTATGCTTTGGTGACTTTGACAATCGTCTGGGGCCAGACGGTGAGTCCGGTTTCCGGCTCCACACTTGCCGCGACAAGCGCCATCACATTTTCGCCCTTGTTCTGGCTGAACTCGTCAAAGGCGGTGTGGCCAAACCCGAAACTGGCGGCAACCACACCGGACGCCACTCCCTCAAACACTCGTACTCGAGCCGTAACAGAGGCATTGCCCGCACTGAGCTTTACCTTGTCATCAGCGCCAACACCAAGGGTTTGTGCTGTTTTTCCATTCATTGCCACATGCATCACAGCACCGGTCAATTCGTTGCCGCGCACTGTTTTCACGGCAAATGGCGGAATGCCGGTTTGCGGTGTGCCAAAGCCAAGGCGGGTTCCCACGGCAAGGGAAACACCCGTGGGCGCTTCCTTGACAAGGGCGGCTGCCAGCAAGGCGGGCCGTAAAGCAAAGGAGGAAACCGTAAGCGTCTGATCGCCAAGCACCGGGTTGCCAAGGGCAAGCTCGTCGGGCGAAGCGCCAAGGGCACTGGCCTTTGCCATGATAATGCTGTCTATGCTTCTGTTGCCAAGGGCATGGCCCATCTGCTTCGCTATAAAGAGAAGCGTGCCTGCGGTTTCACGCACATGCTCGCCGGGCTGTACGGCCGGGCCAGTGGTGCAGTATATGAATTTGGGGAAACCGTAGGGGTTGGCAACATCGTCTGCACGCTCAATGCCCATGGCTATGGGAAGAACGAGGTCGCATTCGGCAGCGGTTTCATTCATCATCGAGGCAAACGAAACCTTGAAGGGCACCTTTTTGAAGGCTTCCTTCGTCTTTTCGGTATCAGGCAGGGCAAAGAGGGGGTTGGCCTCATGCACCACCATAACCTGCGTGTCGGCCTGGGTCTCGAGGAATTGGGCAAGGTCGTTGCGGAACAGTTCCGCACGCGAACGCGCCCCAGGAAGAACCGTAGCCATTTCAGGAACAAGCTGCACGCCACCGGGCTTGTTCACATTGCCCAGGAGGGCATTGATGGCAAAGCCGGCGATAACGGGGGCCGCGCCTTCACCGCCAATTCCGGCGGAACCGGTAATGACAAGCGGGGCCTTGGCTGCTTCAAGCTGGTCAACCAGCGCTTTCAGGGCCTCTTCACCAAGGCCCGTTACCGCCGCTGTTTGCTCAAGCGGGGTAGAAACGCAGAGGGTGCGGAAACCGTCAAAGTCGGAAGCGGCAACACCGCGGCCGCGACGAACCAGTTCGGCGGCTATGCCAAGGGCCAAAGCGCCTTCGCTGCCGGGGATAATGGCAAGCCACTTTCCGGCCGTGGCCGTATTGTTCTGGGTGGGCCCTGCGTAAACAAGGGCGGCCCGCTGGGCTTTGGAGAAAAACGCCTTGCGGTTGGCCACAACAGGCCCGAAGGTTTCAAAAATGTTTGCGCCAATGCACAAAACACAGTCGCTGTTTTCAATGTCGTACCCGAGGCGGCCGTTAATGCCCATGGCGTTCATGGCAACTGCGGCGGTCTGGGCTTCGGAAGGCATGAGGAAAACCTTGTCCGAGCCAAGGGCTGCGGCAAAGGCACTGATTACTTCGGTGGTGTAGCCGTTATCATCCCCGGAAAGGAAGGCTGCGCGGGTTCCGGCTTCGGCAAGTTTGTCATGCAGCAGTTTGGCCGCATCTGCCCAGGAAGTTTCAACATAGGCACCGTCTTTGGAGCGAAGCATCGGGCGGGTAACCCGGCCGGGGCTGTTCAGCAACTGCACTTCCGAAGCGGCAATGGCGGTAACGCCGCCGCCAAGCGGGTGGGTGGGGTCGGGCAGAGCCCGCACCGGGCGCGAACCGACAAGGCGTATGTTCAGGGCCGTGGAAGAGGGGCAGGTTTTGCTCACCACTCGCACAACACTGGAAGGGCCGGGAATGAGACGCGGAATCCAGGACCAGTTCTGGGTCCAGATACTTATGTCGTCCAACATTTTCCAGGGAAGGGGGGTTACCATGACCCCGGCACTTGCCCCGGCGAGGAATTTCAAGAAAGCTCTTCTGTCAAGTCCCATCTTTTTATCCCCCTCTACTTGTGACAGGTAAGGCAAGCGTTGTTCGCAACTGTGCGGTTACTCATGCCATCGTTGTAGTGCGCCGGATGCGCGTGGCAATGCTCGCACTCCCACATCTTTTTGGTCGTCTGCGAGTAGCTCGTGAGTGCGTTCACACTGACAGGGGGAACCTTGTCAAGCTCTGCAATGGAGGGGTGGCACTGCATACACAGTTTTTCCGGTTGCGTCGGGGAACCGAGATCGAGGGCGCCCTTCATGGTAAGGTGACACTTGTAGCACTTTTCCATGTGGGCAGCATGACTGAAGAAAACGTTGTCTGGCTGAGCCTGGTGAATTCGCCACGTAAAAGGCTTGCCCGTAGCCATGTGCTCTTCAAGAAGCTTCAAAGCATCGTAATCGGCTTTCTGCTCGGCAGTGGCCCCGGCAGGCAATTTGGCCGACTTCATGGTGGTGTGGCATTCCGCACACGTTTCAATGTTGGGAGCGCCAGTGAAACTGCCGTCCGCGCGAAACGTATGACACTTGTTACAGCTCTGGTTTTCTCGCGTAACATGAACAGAGTGTTTGAACAGAATTGGCTGATGTTGCTCAGAATAAAGCATGTCGGGGAAAACCCACCAACCAAAGGCCAGTGCAACTAACACCCCTGCAACGAATGGGGCAGCGGCACACAGGCAGTTAGTGTGCCTGCACTGACCGTCCGTACAGCTTTTGTTTTCTTCCATACCCTTTGCCTCGCACTTGTTAATGGTAAAAAGAAAGGCATGTACAGTGAAACTTAAAACCTTTTTAGAAAAACGAACGCCTTGTCTTTTGAGTATATCCTGAAAACGATTCCTCGGCAAGCAGAATATACAATCGGGCGACTGCAAAAAATACTAACAATTTCATAGCACTTTGAGCATTCGCCAAAAAATGTTCCACCAGCGCAAGGTGCGGAGGCTGAAATGCCCACTTCTGCCCCGGGAAAAGGGTGAAAAACTACTTCCCCTAAATAAATGGAGAATGGATTTCCGAAAACCCCGGAAGCGCCCTGTCCTTTTCCGACAGCACGGGCACGATGCCGCCGGGCCATTCTATGCCGAGGTCTGCATCATTATGATATATACCCCCCTCATGGTCGGGGGCGTAGAAATTGTCCACCTTGTACTGGAATTCCACCACGGGCGTCAGGGTCATGTAGCCGTGGGCAAAGCCTTCGGGCACAAAGAAACGCAGGCGATTTTCCGCTGAAAGCCGAGCCGCGTGGTATTTTCCGTATGTGGGTGAACCGGTGCGCAGGTCAACCGCAACATCGAAAACCTCGCCCAGAGTCACCCACACCAGCTTTGACTGCGCAAAAGGCGGCCTTTGAAAATGCAGGCCGCGCAAAACCCCCAGGGTTTCCGAGCGGGTGTGGTTGTCCTGTACAAAGGGGCGGGGCGCGCCCAGAGGCTTGAGCCACGATTCCCGCCAGGTTTCCATGAAAAAGCCGCGTCCGTCCTGAAAAACCTTTGGCTCAAGCAGCACCAGGCCGGGCAGGGGCGTAGTGTGAATATTCATGATTGTCGTATCCCTTTACCTAGGTTAAAAAGCAGACCCATGCGTTGGTTACTAAAAATTTCCCCTTTCCGCAACGAACACAAAACAGGGTGCCCCTCGCGATATTTTCCTCCTTTTTCATACCTCCATGAATACACAGGGGAAAAAAATTCACACTTTTCCTTTTTTGGGCTAAATATCCCTATGGAAATGCCGATAAGGCAAGTACGGGGATTAGTGGTATGAGTACACATTCATTTTATACGCGCCAGATGCTGTCAAAGTATGGACGACAACTTGTGTCGGCCCGAAGGATGGCGAGGTATGAACAGCTTGTCGGCAGGCCTACTGCCGATGGCGACTCTGTTCACCTGCGCCGCAAACAGATGGTGGAACGGGTTTCCCGCGAGCTCATCGAAAACCTTCTTTTTTCCGGCAGCGAGAACCCTGTTGTCCTGGATGTAAAAAACGCCCTTGAAAGCCGGGTCGGTTCTCTCCTCGCCTTTCATTACCCCCCTGCGGTTCTGGACATACAAATTTTCAAAATCTCGACCGAAGGGCTAAAGACAGAGGTAACGGGAGCCGAAAAGAGAGATATACTCGACATGCTGTGGGAAATCACCCTGCATATTGTCGATGAGACCATGATGTAAGGCCGCCAGAGGCAACAGATGCGCCAGTCTGTGCCACAACAGGGGTGCATTTCACCTTTGAAATGCCCGCCCGGGGCGGAAGGTTGACAATGCGCATTTCATCGGCATATGCCAATACATGCCGCAGGCTCTGCCCTTTTTTGCGGCAGCGGCTCTGAAGTGAAATGCCATACGGCGCCAGTGGGCACTTTCCCTGCGCGCAATAGAGTGCTACAGGAAGGTTCCCGTATGGTGCGGGGGCAGGAGACTCTTATGGAAATTAACAATACTCTGCAAAAGCTGGTTAACCCCTACTCTTCGAAGCTGCAAGGCACCGCGCAGCAGGCGCAAAACCGCGCCGGGCAAGCCGAAACCCCTGTGCCCCAGGGCGACCGCGTCAGCGTTTCCCCCGAGGCAAAGCTGTTTGCGACCGCGCAGAGCGCAGTGGCAGCCGCGCCCGAGATCCGTCAGGAAAGGGTAAGCGCTTTGAAGGAACAGGTACAGAACGGCACGTACGAGATCAGCAGCCGAACCATCGCTTCACGGCTTCTGCAAAGTGATGCGGAACTTTCTGGAACCTTGAAAGGATAGCCGCCAATACTCGATCTTCACGCGCCATGTATTCTGGCCTCTGTTTCGCCACGACGAAAAGAGCTGCTGAAAACACTCGGCATCTCTTTTTTCGCTTTTTCTCCGCCTGAAAACGCCGAGCCTCTGCCCCGGCCCGGCGAAAAACCCGAACTGTTTGCCCTGAGGGCCGCAAAGGCCAAGGCCGAAAGCCTGTTTTCCCTTCCCCTTCCCTCCCTCATGCCAGAGGCGCTGCCCGGTTTTCCCCCTCTGGGCGAGTCGGTCATTATCGCTGCCGATACGGTTGTCGCCCTTGAGGGCGTCATTTTCGGCAAGCCGCGCAACCCTGCCGAGGCCCTCTGCTTCCTGCAGGCTCTGGTCGGAACCACGCACGAGGTTCTCACCGGGTGCGCCGTGCTGTATAAGGGCGAAATGACCAGCTTTTTTGCGCGAACCGCCGTCACCTTCTGGAACTGCCCCACCCCCCTGCTGGCGGCCTATGCCGCAACGGATGAGGTGCTGGACAAGGCGGGGGCCTACGCCATACAGGGTAACGGAGCCTTTCTGGTTGAAAAAATAGAGGGTTCCTTCACCAATGTGGTCGGTCTTCCAGTGGCAGAGTTGGCTGCCGCCCTTCTGGAAAAAGGCATTGCTTCGCCGTGCGGAGTATCATAATATTTTTCCGCAGTTCCGGCATTCACGCCGCACGCATTCACACGCGAACCTGCGGCCCGCCCGCAGACCGGCACAGGCCCTTGCCCCGCCCGCCTGCGGACAGCACCGTTCAATATGTTTCAGGAGGAACCATGTTCAATGGCGACCGTTGTTTCAAGGCCCGAAACTCCGCCCTCCAGGCCCTTGCCCGGCTCTGGATCGTAGGGCGCTCTCCCTACGCGCCCGGCACCTGCGGCACGCTTGTCGCCCTTGCCCTTGCCCCTCTTGCCTTCATGCCCCTGCCCATCTGGGCGCGCCTTCCGGTGCTCTGCCTGCTTTTCTGGGTGGGCCTTCTTGCCTCGACCGAAGCGGAAAAGGCCCTTGGCAACAAAGACCCGCAAGAGGTGATCATTGACGAGGTCTTCGGCATGTGGCTGACCCTGCTCCCCTTTGCCAGCCTTTCCCTTATGGGCTATGCCCTTGCCTTTCTGCTGTTCAGGCTCTTTGACATTGTCAAGCCCTGGCCTGTGCGCGAGTTTGAAAAGCTGCCCTCCGGGCTGGGAATAATGGCTGATGACGCCGTTGCCGGGCTGATGGCCAGTGTGTGTACCGGCGCCCTGCTCTGCTTTCTTCCATAGTGCGTGTTCACACCGCAAACCCCGCGCCGCTTTGGGCAGACCCGGCCACCAGGCGAGGGGCGGGCGCGTCTTCAAAAGCCGACGGGCAGGCGCGCAAGCGGGCGTGAATCGCTTCCGCCACAGTCCCGGCCGTACGCAGGGCCTCTTCCTCTTCCATGCGATCGATCTGGCTGAAAAAGACCACCCGCTCGCCAGCCGCCTTCTTGAACATCCCCCCATGGCCGCATACAAGCTCCGCCACATGCTGTGGCGTAACAATTTCGCCCATGCCCGCGCCGATAAGGGCGCAAAAAAGCTCCGGCCTGTGCACCAGTCTGTCCGACAGCCGCCTGCCCACGCACCACAGGGGCAGAACACCCACAGTCACCTCCGCCCAGACCGGAACCGGCGGTTCATGCGCTGCCCAGCCCTTCAGGGGTCGCCTTCGCGAACCGTCGCATTCCAGCAAAATACGGTCAAAGAGGGGAGCAACCCTTTCCATGCTCCGGGCTGACAGGGGCAGGAGCTTCCTTTCCTTGCCCGTATCTCCCTGCTCTCTGGAAAAAAAGCTGTCCGCGCAAAGGCCAGGGTTTGCCGGAACCGCGCCAAGGCTTACCCCCTGCCCGGCTCTCGTCATTGCAAAGGCGTCAAGGTCGGAAAGATAGTGGTCAAACGCGGATTCGGGCGGGTAAAACAGTTTCGAGGTGGCAGTGACAAGAACCCGGCGCTCCCGTTCGGCCTGCGCCAGATGCCAGAGCAGGGTCGTCTTGCCGCCGCTGCCCACCATGGCAAGAATTTTCCGCTGATGCGGGTTTATGAGTTGCGCCAGCCTGTCCGGCAATGAATGCTGCACGGTACTCTCCTGATCTGCGCCGGGGTACTACAGATCGGGGGGTGACGCCCCCGGGGCCAGCTCAAAGGAGGAAACCACAAGGGCCTCCTCCGGTTCGGCAAAGAGCAGGCTGCGAAACTCTGCTGCGGTTTGCCGGAAATCGTCCCTTTCCGCCATGCGGCGCAGGTGCAGAAGGCACTGCGGAATGTCGGCGGCAAGGGCAACCTCGTCCCACAGTACCCCCTTGCCGAACTCCGGCAGATAGTTGAGGGAAAGCTCCGGCATTCCCTGCCCTGCATCACTCCCCGCCCTGGACCCACTGGCGGGCAGACAGGCCAGGGTGGGCACCCCGAGGGCCGCCGCCTCGACCAGCGCACCGGAACCCGCGCCAATGACCGCCCCGGCCCCGGCAAGGGCCGCGTACAGGCTGCCTGTCGCCAGAGCCGGGTTTTTCGGCAGCAGGGCNACAAAATCGCCCACCTGGGTGGCCGGGTGAAATTTGTACTGCACTGCCAGCGGGTTGGCAACCGCCAGGGGCCGCACCAGAGAAAGCACCCGGCGGGTTTCGTCCGGATGGTAGGAAAGCAGCACCAGCAGGGGTTTTTGGCCCGCCCCGGCCTCCTGCGTGCACACCGCTTCCCTTTTCGGCTTTTCCGCCCTGTCCGGCCCCTGGGCTGCGGGGCGGTTCACCAGAGCCTTAGCTTCAAAAAGGGCGCGGTAGCGCAAAGCCGGGCCAACGCTCATCTGCGGGGTTTCGGGCAGCTTTTCCGGCAGAAAACAGGGGCCGTTCACGAGAATCTTGTCCGGAAGCAAATCCTGCTCGGCCGGGTCTATGTGATTGTTCAAAAGGGCTTCGGGCCACACCAGAAGCTGTGCCCCGATGGTGCGAAAAGGCGGCGCGCCCTCTTCACGGGCCTGCCACAGCCCACGGTAGAAGCACCGGTTGATGGTCTGGTTTTCAAACCAGGAAAGGATCAGCGGGCAGGGCGTTTCCCCCTGCTGTTGCGGCAGGGCCATGCCAAGTCTTCTGGCCGCAAGGCGCACAGCCTCGCCGCTGACCACGCATTGCCCGCAGGTTTCCACCAGGGCCTCCCGTATGGCATGGCCTGGCGAACCCGCAGGCTCGTCCGCAAGGCTGCGCACAAGGGCCAGCAGGGCAAAGGGGTAGCGCACCACATGCCAGAGAAGGCCAAGCCAGTCCGCGCTTCGCAGCAGATGCGCCTCGGTAAGGCCGGGGCCGTTTTTCTGTAAAATGGACAGGGCCTTGAAAAGATGGCGAGGGTTGCGGCTTCCGTACAGTCGGTAAAAGTGGACAACCTCGTTTCCGGCCTTGCGGGCCGCTTCGGCCAGACCGGGAAGATACCCTTCCGTGAACTGGCCCTTTTCCAGCAGCCGGGGCAGCACGGCAAAGGTGTCAATGATGACCACCCGCCCGCCGGAGGGTTCCTTTTCCGCAAGGGGAGAGCGCCACCCCGCACCCCAAACCCAAAGACGGACAAGGGCCAGAAAGGCAAGGTGCCCAAGATTGGCCGCGAGGTAATGCAGGGCAGAGCGGGCGAAAAAGAGCGGGCCGCGCACCTGGGCGTCGCCCCCCTGCGCCACGAAGCGGGCCAGAATGTTTCCGTAATTCGGGGCACGGGAAAGAACAGGGCAACTCACCAGCGCATTCTTGCGCAGGGCGGCCCTGTTCACGCGGGAAAAAGCCGCAAAAAGCTCTGCACAGGGGCCGGAAAGCCGCATTACCGCTTTGCCTTTGCCCACTCGTACATGGCGGCCAGGCCCCCCTTGAGGCTCACCGTGCTTTCATAGCCCAAATATTTCGCGGCCATGCTGATGTCCGCGTAAATTCCGTGCATGTCGCCTGCGGTGCAGCCGCTGTATTCCACGGTTGCCGGGGTCGGGGAAAGGGCTTGCAGGCTTTCGACCAATGCCCCCACAGAGGTTTTTGCGCCGCTGGCAATGTTCAGCGCCCTGCCTGCGGAAAGGGGTTCGTGCAGACAGAGCATGAAGGCCTGCACCACATCGTCAATATAGACAAAGTCGCGGTAGCGGTTCGGGCTGCCCTTCACGACAATGTGCCCCTCGTTCAGCATCATGGACATGAAAATGCTCACCATGCCCTGGCGCATGTTTTCCATGTTCTGCCCTGGGCCGTACACATTGAACAGCCTGAGGGAGGTGGAACGGATGCCGTACTGCTCGTACAGGCGCAAATAATGCTCGCTCGCCAGCTTGCCCACCCCGTAAAAGGAAAGGGGCAGGGCCGGAGCTTCCTCCATCACCGGGATATCGGGCTGCACCCCGTATATGGACATGCTGCTTGCGTACACAAAGCGCGAACAGCCGCAGGCAAGGGCAAATTTCAGAAGATGCAGGGTTGATTCCGTGTTGGTGCGCAAATCATAGGCAGGGTCGTCAAAACTGATTTCGCCGCTGCTCTGCCCTGCAATATGCAAGATGGCATCATACTGTGTTCTGGGCAGAAGCGAGGCATACAGGTTCGGGTCCTCGCAGCCTGCCTCAATGAATTCCGCACCGGCAGGAATGTTCGCCGTAAAGCCCGTGGACAGGTTGTCGATACCCAGAACCTCGTGGCCCTTCTCCAGAAGCCGCGAGGCCACGGCCGCGCCAATGAAACCGGCAATTCCCGTCACCAGATACCTTCCCATGACGAACTCCTTGGCACCAAGGTGCGCTGATCGCGTATTTCCCGAACATGATCGCCCATGCCGTTGCTCGTTGGAAAATACCCCCCTTTGCCCTTGAAGGCAAGGGCGATATGCTTGCATTTCACATTATTATGCCCAATACTATGGGCTTGCGTCCTGAAAAGGCGACCGCCCCTAGCCCCCATGGCGCCCCATGCGCACTATGCTGGAGAGAGAAAAAAAGATTGCAAATTGGGGCAAAGGGCCATACAGCGATAGCAGGCGGGCGTATGCACCGCCCCAACCCCCTACTTTCACCCGGTGCCGCGCCCGGGGCACCATTGCCCCTGCGCCCCGGCTCTTCGACACCATGGAGGCTTCATGTCGTCTGTAACCAGAAATACAAAGAATGTGCCTTACTATATTCTGGGGTGCGGGGCCTTTTCCCACCTTGACGCTCTTGTCAACGCCCGGCGCGAAATGGCCCCTGGCCCGGCCCTTTTTTATGTGGATCATTTTTTTCAGAACAGGGAACTGTCGCGCACCCTGCCCGTGGCCCCTGGCGACCATGTGTTCTATGTGAACACCACAGGCGAACCCACGGTTGAAATGGTGGACGCCCTTGCGGACATGGCCAGGGCCCGCCTTGATGGCGGCCAGCCCTGCTGCCTTGTGGGCATTGGCGGCGGCGCGGTGCTTGATACGACCAAGGCCGTGGGCAACCTTCTGACCAACCCCGGCAAGGCGGCAGACTACCAGGGCTGGGAGCTTGTCAAAAACCCCGCGCCCTACAAAATAGCCGTGCCCACCCTTTCAGGCACCGGAGCCGAGGTTTCGCGCACCTGTGTGCTGCTGAACGCGGCCCGCAGGCTGAAACTCGGCATGAACAGCGACCACACCGTTTACGACCAGCTTGTTCTTGACCCTGACCTGACCACCACTGTGCCGCGCGACCAGTTTTTCTACACCGGCCTTGACACCTACATGCACTGCTTTGAATCCATACAGGGCCGCTACCGCAACATTATCGTGGACAACCTCTCTGCCACGGCCATTGCCATGAGCCGCGAGGTCTTTCTGTCCGAAAACATGCAAAGCCCTGAAAACAGGGAAAAAATGATGGTGGCCTCCTACCTTGGCGGCATGGCCGCAGGCAATACCGGGCTGGTACACCCCTTTTCCGCCGGGCTTTCGGTGGAACTGCACCTCCCGCATGGCCTTGCGAACTGCCTTGCCCTTTCGGTGCTGGGGGAATTTTACCCCGAAGAATACGCCCAGTTTACGGAAATGCGCGAACGTCAGAAGATTGTCCTTCCCTCACGGGTGTGCGCCGACCTTCCCGACAACAGGCTGGAAGGGCTCTATATGGGCACCATTGTTCACGAAAAGCCCCTTTCCAACGCTCTGGGGGATGATTTCAAGGCCATACTGACCAGGGACAAGGTTCTTTCCCTGTTCAAACAGATCTAGAACAATTTAACGTTGAAACGCTGCACTCGGAGTGGGCGGCGAAAATACATTTCGCCTACTCCTCGTTAGCGCGGACGAGGCTCGCGCCATCGTCCGTCAGAGCATTTTCAAAGTGAAAATGCTCTGACCCACGGCGCCTCTGCGCCAAAGGCGGAACTATATGGATCTTCGTGTCAATTTCAGCGGCCGCGCCCTTGCCTACACCCCGGAAGAGGTGGAAGCCGTTGTCCGGGCCATGGGCGATGCAGACCCCCTCACCCAGGGGAAATACCTTGCCGCCTTTGAAGCGGCCTTTTGCCGGTTTCAGGGCAGCCCCCACGCCTTTGCCTTCTGCAACGGCACCTGCGCCCTTGAGGTTACGGCCTCTTTGTGCTGCTTTGCCCCTGGCGATGAAATCATCATTCCCTCCCACACCTTTACCTCTTCGGCCTACCCCTTTGCCAGAAAGGGCGCGGCCATCCGCTGGGCCGACATCGACCTTGCCACGCGGGTGGTCACGGCAGAGACCATTGCCGCCTGCATCACCCCGCGCACCAAAGCCGTGGTGGTGGTGCACCTGTATGGCTATGTGGCCGACATGCCCGCCATCATGCAATTGGCGCGAAAGCACAACCTGCTTGTCATTGAAGACGCCTGCCAGGCCATCGGGGCCGATATCGACGGACAAAAGGCCGGGAGCTTCGGCGACTTTGGCGTTTTTTCCTTCCATTCGCACAAAAACCTGACCACCCTTGGCGAGGGCGGCATGCTTACGGTGAAAAACCCGGCCTACGCCACTATCATTCCCATGCTCAGGCATAACGGGCACACGGCCTTTGACTTTGAACGGCCGAACAACAACAGGGATTACTGGGTGCCTGCCATGGGCAATGTGGATTTTCCCGAGCTTTACGGGGAAGCCCTGTGGCCCGCCAACTACTGCCTTGGCGAAGTGGAATGCGCCCTCGGGGCCGTACAGCTCGGCCGGGTTACGCAGATCAACGCCGAAAAACGCGCCCGCGCCCTGGCCTTTATGGACGCCCTGGCCGACTTTCCCCAACTTGTGTTCCACAGGGTTGAACACACCCGGCACAACTACCACCTGCTTGCCGCCCGCTTTGACGGCCCGGTGGAGCTGCGCGACGACTTTATCCGCCGCATGTTTTACGAGCACGGGGTAAAATGCGTGGTGCAGTATTACCCCCTTAACCGATACGATTTCTATACAAAGCTCGGCTTTGGCACGGCTGACTGCCCCAATGCCGACGCCTTTTTTGACCACATGATCTCCTTCCCCTTCCAGCATTCCCTTACGGAACAGGAATACGCCATAATGCTTGAGGCCACCCGCACCGTACTGACAGGGCAGGCATGAAAACCGGGTTTTGCCTAGTTATTCCCGCCATCAAGAAAAACGCGGTCATTCCCGACCAGCTTGTAAAAAAGCTGGCGGGCATCACCCTCATACAGCGCGCCCTGGATACGGCGAAAAAAACCTGTGCGGGCGAGCACATTCATGTGATCACGGACAGCGACGAAATACGGCTCATCTGCGAGCGGAACGGGGTGAACAGCGACTACGACCCGGGCCATGCCATCCGTTCCGTCAACATCGTCGCCTCCCTGCGCCCCTCCCTTGTGCGGCTGGCCGCGCACTATGAGCGCATCATCATTTACCGGGCCAGTTCCCCCCTCATCAACGAGGACGACATTGCCCACGCCTACGAGCATTTTGTGCGGGAGGGCAGCGACGGTCTGGTCACGGTCAAAAGCGTGAAATACCGCCTGTGGAAAGAGCGGAACAACGACCTTGACGCCCTCCTGTTCAACAGCGGCCAGGAAGAGGAAGCCTATATCGAAACCAAGGCCCTGTTCATGCTGCGCTCTGCCGCCCTTTCGGAAATGCCCGAAAACGACTCCACCCGTGCGAATGGGGCAGGCGGCCCCGAAGGCCAAAGCAGCCACCCCGGGCGCAGCCTTGTCATAACCCCCTATTTTCTCAATGACCGCAGTGTGGAAATCAACAGCTACCAGGACTGGTGGATTTGCGAGAAACTGCTGCAAAGCAAGCATATTGTCTTTGTGGTGGCCGGGTATCCGGCCATCGGCATGGGCCACATATACCGGGCGGTGATGCTGGCCCACGAAATAAGCGACCACCGCATCACCTTTCTCTGCACCAGGGAAAGCGAGCTTGCGGCCCGCAACCTGGCGGCCCGCGACTGCCACACAAAGACCCAGCAGGGCGATTCCCTTGCGGCCGATGTGCTGCGCCTGAAGCCCGACCTTGTGATCAACGACATTCTCGATACCCCGGAAGACTACATGCGGGAGCTGAAGAACAGCGGCATTCCCGTGGCCAATTTCGAGGACGAGGGGCCGGGCGCGGCCCATGCCGACCTCATCATCAACGCGCTGTATTCCGGGGCCATGAACACCGACCCCCATTACCTGTACGGGTTCAGGCACTTCTGCCTGCGGGACGAATTCGTGCTTGCCCGCAGGCGGGAATTTTCCCCTGCCCTCGGGCGGGTGCTGGTGACCTTTGGCGGCACGGATGTGGACAACTTCACCCTCCAGACCCTTGAAACCATTCTGCCCCTGTGCCGCAAGCACAAGATTGCCATTGCCGTGGTCACCGGCCCCGGCTACGCGCATATTGAAAGCCTTTCCGCCCGCATTGCGGCCATTGCCGCCGAACCGGAGAGCCCGCCCGTGGAATTCACCCACGCCACCAACGTCATGTCGAGCTACATGGAGCATTCCGACATTGCCATCTGCTCGGCAGGCCGAACCGTGTACGAACTGACCCACATGCGCGTGCCTGCCGTGGTCATGGCCCACCACGATCGGGAAGACATGCACTCCTTCGCCCGCCCGCGCAACGGCTTTCTCTACCTTGGCATTATGAACCCCTTCCAGCAGGAAGAGTTGCTCGCCGCCTTTGCCAAGCTGCTTGACGCCCAGTTCCGCAAGGAACTCTTTCTGCGCCAGAGCCGCTTTGATTTCAGCCGCAACAAAACCTGGGTCATGGAAAAAATTCTCGCCCTGCTCGGGGCGGGGGGGCAGGCATGAAGACACCCCCCCCTTCGGTACTCGCTCTGGTGCAGGCCCGCATGGGTTCCACCCGCCTGCCGGGCAAGGCTCTGCGCCTGCTGAACGGCCAGGCCATTGTGGACTGGGTTGTGCAAAGGGTGGGCTACGCAACACTTGTTGATACCCTTGTGGTGGCCGTGCCCGATACCGGGGGCGACGCCCCCCTTGCGGCCCATTTGCAGGCGCGGGGCACAGCCGTATTCCGTGGGCCGGAAAACGATGTGCTGGCCCGCTTTGTTCAGGCCGGGGCCGAGGCCGGGGCCGGGCCGGAAACCCTTGTCATACGCATCTGCGCGGACAACCCCTTTATCTGGGGCGGGGAAATTGACGCCCTTGTGCGCCACTTCCGGCAAACCCCCTGCGACTACGCCTACAACCATATTCCCAGGGGCAACGCCTACCCCGACGGCCTGGGCGCGGAAATTCTGCGCTATGATCTGCTCTGCCGTCTGGACAAGGAGGCTGTGCTGCCCGCCCACCGCGAACACTGCCTTTCCTGTATATGGGACAATGCGAGCCGCTTCCGCATCAGCACCTTTGACCCGGCCGACCCGGCCCTGCACCGCCCGGACGTGAAGCTCGACATTGATACCGAGGCCGATTTCATTGCCATGGAACGCCTGGGAGCGACCCCGGACCTGCCCCCGGCAGAGATACTCCGTCTGTACGATGCCGCGCACTACCCTGACCCTTGACCGCCTTCAGGAGAACCCCATGATGCTGGCCGACATGTTCTTTACCACGCCCCAGCCCCCCCTGCTTGCCATGCCCTTTATCATCGCCGAAGCGGGCGTCAACCACGAGGGCAGCATGGAAACAGCCAGACGCCTTGTGGACGAGGCCCTGGAAGGGGGCGCGCAGGCCATAAAATTCCAGACCTACAAGGCCGCTACCCTGGCCTCGAAGCATTCCCCCGCCTACTGGGACACCACGAAAGAACCCACCAAAAGCCAGTACGAGCTTTTCAGGCGGCACGATTCCTTCTGGAAAAACGAATTTGAAGCCCTGAAAAAACACTGCGACACCCAGGGCATCGAATTTCTTTCCACCCCCTTTGATGTGGAATCGGCCCGCTTTCTGAACGACCTGATGGGCGTGTTCAAAATTTCCTCGTCAGACATCACCAACCGCCCCTTCATCGAATTCCTGTGCGACTTCAAAAAGCCGGTGATCCTCTCCACCGGGGCCTCCTATCCGCATGAAATTGTCGAGGCTGTCGGCTGGATTCGCAATGCCAACCTGCCCCTGGCCCTGCTGCACTGCGTGCTCAACTACCCCACGGCAGACGAAAACGCTGGCCTTGGCATGATTCCGGCCCTGCAACGCCTTTTTCCCGACACCCTCATCGGCTATTCCGACCACACCATGCCGGGCGACATGCATGTGCTGAAAACCGCCGTCCTGCTTGGGGCGCGCATTCTTGAAAAGCACTTCACCCATGACAAGACCCTGCCGGGCAACGACCACTACCACGCCATGGACAAACAGGATCTTTCCCACTTTGTAAAGGAAATGCGCGAGCTTATACTGCTTGTGGGCAACGGCGAACTCACCTCTCTGCCCTCGGAAGAGCTTGCCCGGCAAAACGCCCGGCGCAGCCTTGTGGCCGCCTGCGCCATTGAAGCCGGGAAAACCATCGCCAGACGGCATCTTACCTGGAAACGCCCTGCCCACGGCATAAGCCCGCGCGAATTTTACACGGTCATGGGCATGAAGGCGCGGCAGCGTATTGAAGAAGACACGGTTTTGCAATGGAATATGCTGGAATAGCGGGAAGTATATGCATTCACCCCGTGAACTGGTTTTTGGCCCCATGCCCATGGGGGCCACCCCGCAAACCCATATAGCCACTGGCCCCTGGTGCTTTTCTGGGCAGGAGGGCCTTTTTCCCGGCTGGTGGACGGCTGACGCCCCCCTTGTTGCGGGCGAAGCAGCCGCGCCTCAGGGCGAAGCGATGGGCCCGGGCTTTGCCCTGCCTCCCGACCCCTTTTCCGCCCCTGACGAAAGCCCTTGCGACAGGGAAAAAAGCCCCTGCCCCCTGCCCTCCTCCCCTTCCGGCATTCCCGCCACCATGCCTGAAACAACCCGTGCGGCCAATGCCGAGCTTGTTCGCCTGACAGGGCTTTTCGCCCAGGAGCTTTCCAGGGCCGCCGGGGAACAGCATTCGGACGCCTTCTGGGAAATGGCCCTCGGGCCCTGGCTTCTACTGGCCGTACACATGCTGGCGGAACGCCAGAAAAGGGTGCTCGACCTTGTGGCCCTGTACGGGCAGGAACAGCTCATCGTGCCTGTTCTGCCTGCCCTGCCCGAAGGGATCTCTTTTGAATTTCAGAGTGTGCAGGATTTCATGGTGCGCGGGGTGCTTGACCGCGACTTCAATCATTATGTGTTTTCGCGTATTGTGGAGGCCGTGGCCCCGAAGCAGTGGAAGCTTTGCAGCCTGCCCGCCCTTCCCTCCGGCCTTGCCGGGGCAAGGCCCGCAAAGGCAACCCTGCCCACGCTTTCGTCCCTCAGGAATCAGGCGAAAACCCGGCTGGCCGCACTCTTGCGCGATCTGCCCTTTCCCCTGCAAAAGGGCTTTTCCCTCCCCTTCTGCGCGGGCCTTTCCCTGGCCGTTCTTCTGAACCGCTTCCGCCCGACGGAGCCTGACCATTCCACCCCCTTTGCCGCCTATGGCAGCGAGCCCCTGCCCTGGGTCTTTGACGCGCCCGATCTTGTCAGGCGCACCATGCCACGGCCCCTGCGCGGGCCATACCCGCCCATTCCCCACAGCCGCAACCGTTTGCGCGGCATGACCGCCACCATCAGTCAGGATGACGCCTACCGCCTGCGGCTGGCGGCCTGGCGCGAGGGCGGGGGCAGGCTGTTCAGCGTTCAGCACGGGGCGAATTACGGCAACCTGCGCTGCATGGGCGGCTCCCTGTTTGAATATGCCCAGCACGCCTTCATCACCTGGGGCTGGAAACAGCACACGGGCTTTCCCCTTCGCGCTGTTCCCCTGCCGCACCCCACCCTTGCGGCCCTGCATGCAGAGGGCCACAGACGGAAAGAACAGCGGCTGACCCACCCCCGCGGCAATGCCTGTGACAGGGGAACCCTTGTGCTGGTGGGCACGGAAATCAGCCCCTATTCCTACCGCCTCAAATCCCGCCCCCTGGCCCGGCAACAGGTTCTGTACCGGAGTGGCAAGGTGGATTTTCTGCGCGCCCTGCCCCCGGAAATCGCGGGCAACACCCTGTACCGGCCCTATTTCGCCGTACCCGGCGGGCTGGAAGACAGGGACTTTGTGCAGGCCCAGATCCCGAATATCCGACCCTGCGCCGGAGATCTGCTCCCCCATTTGCAAAGATGCCGTTTGCTGGCCCTCGACCATTATGGTACAACCATGCTGCAAGCCTATGCGGCCAACATCCCCACCCTCTGCTTCTGGAACAGAAGGGAATGGGCCATGGAACCGCAGACCGAAGCCCTGCTGCATGTTCTTGCCGGGGCCGGAATGCTGTATGAACACCCGGCAGAGGCCGCTGCAAAGGTTGCCAGGGTGTGGAATTCCGTGGAAGAATGGTGGTATGGCCCCAAGGTGCAGGAGGCCCGCGCCCGCTTTTGTGACCAGTTTGCCCGTGGCCCCGCTTCCGCAGGCCAGAGCCGCCTCTTTGCCTGCTGGTTCCGCGGCCTGATGAAAATTTAGCCCGTCATTGGTATCTCCCCAGTTTTTTTCAGGAAAAATCATGGCCGGAACCGTCAAGCCCGATACAGACACCTGTGCCCCGCAATCCGCGCCCCTTCCCAACGGGGGCGACCCCCATTCCCACGCCCATTCTCTTGGCAAGCGCTATTCCATAAAACTCACCTCCAACATTCTCAGCATCCCCCTGTATTTTATGGTGGAAGCCCTTCTGCCGAGGGTTCTCGGCCCGGTGCTGTACGGGCAATTCAGCTTTGTCCAGGCCCTGTTCACCCAGATTGTGGCCCTCTTTGACCCCGGTTTTTCCAACTGCGCCCGCACCAGCTTTGCCAAGCGGCCCTATGAACTGGGCCTGCTCACCTTTTTTTCCCGCGTTTCCGCGACCATGTTCGCCCTGGTCATGATCGTGGCCTGCTCCCTGTATGTGCCAGCCCTGCGTACCGTGTTTCTGCCCGGCGACATTCCCTTCTGGCTTGTGGCGCCAACAGCCCTCTGCTGTTTTCTGACCTGGGCCGCTGGCACCGCGCGCGGCATGGTGGACGCCTTCGGCACCCCGGACGGCGAGCTGGTGCGCATTGTGGTCAACATTATTTCGGCCATTGCGCTCGTCACGGTTTTCACCCTGGGCTGGCTTACCCTGCCCCTCTTCCTCACCTTAAGCGCCCTCACCTTCGTCGCCATCTGCCTTGGCTCGTACGCGGCCCTGAAACGGGTGTGGCGAAAACGCTTTGGCAGCGGACGCCGCCACGCTGACTGGCGCACCCTGTTCACCCTCTCGCCAGAGCAGAGCCGCGCCTACAGGGGCGAATACTGGCGGTTCTGCGCCCCGCTCGTTGTGGTGGTCATTGCCTCGGCCTCGGCCCTGGCCGGAGAGCGATGGATTTTGCAGTTTTTCGGCGGCAACGTGGCCCAGGGCTACTTTTCCCTTTCGCAAAAAATCGGCATGGCCTGTTTTCTGTTCATCACCGCCATGGTTCCCCTTCTGATGCGGGAACTGGCCGTTGCCCATCACAAAAACGACACCGCCGCCATGGTGCGCATTCTGGACAAGTTCGCGCCCATGCTCTTTGCCGCTGCCGCGTGGTTTTCCTGCTTCGCTGCCATGGAAGGCCGGGAAATCATCTATCTTTTCGGCGGTTCCGCCTATTCCGAAGCCCTGTTGACCGTGCAGCTCATGGCTCTCTACCCTGTGCATCAGACCTACGGGCAGATTACAGCCACGGTGTTTTACGCCACGGGCGAAACGCGCCTTTTCCGCAATATCAGTCTGGCAGGCTATGGCCTCGGTCTTGTGTGCGCCTGGCTTTTTGTGGCAACCCCGGAATACGGCGGGCTGGGCCTCGGCTCCAAGGGCCTTGCCTACAAGATGCTGCTTGTGCAGTTCATAAGCGTGAACGCCCTGCTGCTTGGCTGCCACCGCCTTGTTCCCTTCAACCTTGTGCGCAATATCGCGCACCAGCTTGTGTGCCCCGCCTTTTTCGCCCTGGTGGCCTTTGGGGTGAAAAGCCTGACCCTTTTCGCCTGTTCCAGCCCGGCCGTGGCCCTTGCGGACAGCCCCCACGGGGCGGAACTCTCCTTTCTGCGCTTTCTGGTTTCCGGCTTTCTGTACACGGGCATCACCGGCGCGGCAGTGGTCTTTTTCCCCGCCCTCATCGGTGTGAACAGGCTGGAACTGACCCAGGCGGCGCAGCGGGCATTCAGGGCCATACAGAGAAAACAAGAGGGGTAAGCCGCGCCTTTCCGGTGTGACCCTATAGATTACGGATGGAGCCTGACGCGGCCAGAGGGCAAGAGGCCCTTACTCATGGAGAATCCCCGCCCTGTGACATACACGACAGGACGGGGATTCTTCATGCCCGCATGGGGCAACTGGCAAAAAGGCTGTTACGGGGTAACAGAGGTCGAACGCAGAATGCCCATAAGTTCGGCATCGTTGTTGGGGTATTCCTGAAAGCCCATGGTTCGGACTATCAGGCCCTTGCCGCCCGGCAGATACAGGTTGAGGTCATAGGCCCGGATGACGCCGCCGGGGCGCTTGCTGAGTATCTTGTGCACCAGGGCCAGCTTGCCGCTGATGGTCTGGCGCTCCAGGGAATATTCCAGAACACCGCCTTCGGTTTTTGCCTTGGCTGCGAGCTGTTTTTCGCGGTCAAGCACCGCTTTGGCGTATTTGGCGAATTCCTGCGGGGGCAGGGTTGCCGCATCCTGTTGCGGAATAAAGGATTTTGTTGCATCCACCAGGGCAAAAACGACCCTGCCCGTGGCACTTTGACCAGTGGAATCCACCCTGTGAGCAGAAAGAATCTGCACAGGCTTGTCCCCTTTCAGCAGTTGTTCTATTTCCGCACCGCTTTTCGATCCCGCGTCCATGCTCGCGTTGACAACCCAGCCCTCAGGCAGGGTTGTCCGAACACCGTGAACAAGGGAAAGGGACAACCCCGACTGGGCTGGCTGAGCCGCAGCCTTGGCCCCAGAGTCGGTTTCCTTGGGGTCGCCCGTGGTCGCACAGGCGGAAAGGGCAAGGCAGAGCGCGAACAAGCCGCACAGAGCCGCAGAGTGCCTGAGAGAAGCAAACAATTTTTTCATGCAAAAAACTCCTTTCTATGGGAAGGCCATGCCCACCCGGAAGTGAACACGAGGATTCATTGGGCGTCAGTCTGTTCTGTACAATAAAAAAGTGCCCGTGGCAAATTGCCTGTGATCTGGCAGTGGGCTATGTTGAATGGGAACCTGTTGGAGAAATTTCCCTGCACTCCTTTGGCCTGTGCGTTGTTCCAGGCAACCAGCAAATCGCAGGTAAGCAAATGGGTGCAGCATCACGGCATAAGAGCCCAACACCGGTGTTGGAGAAATTTTGCCGTCAGGCAAGGAAGGCAAATTTTTTGCTGCGGGAGTATACTCTTATGGTATTCGACCAAAGCAAAAAATGAAGCCTGACGAAGCATCACGGCAAAATAGCCCAACACCTTTCAGACAGGAAGCGCAAAAAAGCCGCCGCTGCCCTGCGGAAACAGTCCTTCCGCATGGCAAGCAGGGTTTCATGCAGGCCAGCCCCCTTTGCCGCAAGCTCTTCGGCCCCGCCCGTGTTTTCCACCACAAGGTGGCTCCGCCTGTTTTTTTCCTCTTCGGGCCGCTGCCACGATTCCATCATGGCAATGGTGGCCGCATCCCACCCGCGCCATTGTGCAAGGCGCTTCGCCCGCACGGCAAAGGGGCAGTGCACATTGACCACCACGTCGGTGCATTCGGCAATGCCATATTCCGAAAGGCCGTGGGGTGTATCGGTGGTCTCAAAAAACAGGGGCACCTCGGCCACGCACAAAGGCGCGCGTACCTGCTCGCGCCAAAAGGCCCTCAGGGCCGCAAAAACAAGGGGGTGGACAAACTGTTCCACCTCATGCCGCAGGCCCGGCGATTCCTGCATGGCCCGGCCAAGGGCCGCTGTATCCACAGCCCCCTCGCCCGCCTTTGCCCCCTCCCGCACAAAGCGTTTGCCATATCGGGCCAGCAAAAAGGCGTGGCCCTCGCCGTTTTTCAGGTAGAGGTTCCTGACAGCGGTATCGCAACTGAAGGTGGGCAGGCCCAGGGCGGCAAGGGCCGCGAGCAGGGTCGATTTGCCGCTGCCCGGCATTCCGGTGAGCACCACCCGAAAAGGGCGCTCCACACAGCGGGCTATGGTTTCGGCGAAATCCGCCGGGGGCGGGCAGATGAACACCCTTTCCCCGCTCCCCAGCCCGGTGCTGTCCTTCCCTGCCAGAAGCGGAAAGGGGTGGGCAAAGGCCAGACGCCAGGCATGGAGCATCTGGCGGGCGGGTTGGGCAAGGGGAGGAAGAAGGCCCTCCTGCATGGGCGATCCGGGGCCTGTGGCCGCCCCTGCCGCCCTGCTCGCCCTCCCGGCCCTGGCCTTTCTGGTCGCGGCCCGATCTCCGGTTTCGGTTTTTTCCTGCCTGCGGTACAGGGCGTCTCCCAGAAGGGGGTGGCCGATATGGGCCATGTGCACCCGTATCTGGTGGGTTCTGCCCGTCAGAATCCGCACGGCCAGCAGGGAAAATCTACCGTATTCGTCCGCGTGCAGCACCCGGTAGAGGGAAACAGCCTCCCGCCCGCCCGGCACAACCGCCATCTTCACCCTGCTTGTCGGGTGCCGGCCCAGGGGGGCCTCAATGCGCCCCTCCAGAGGGTGGGGTACCCCATGCACCAGGGCCAGATATTCCTTGACAAGCTCCCTTCCGGCAAAGAGGGAGGAAAGGGCCAGCCGCGCCTCTTCGGTCAGGGCCGCCACCAGAAGGCCGCTGGTGTCCTTGTCCAGCCGGTGAACAATGCCGGGGCGAAACCCTTCCTGCTGCCGCAGGGAAGGGAAATGCGCCACCAGCCTGTGGGCCAGGGTTCCCTGGGGGCAACTCGGGCAGGGGTGTACTGTCAGCCCGGCGGGCTTGTCCAGCACCACCAGGCTGGCGTCTTCATACAGAACGGAAAGCTCGCCCTCCTCGGGCGCAAGGCGGGTTTCAACAGCAGGCAGGGTCACCGTTACCAGACTGCCGGTTTTCAAGGCCGCCTTGGGAGTAAGGCAGAGCTTTCCGTCAACCGCAACCGCCCCCTCACGAATCAGCCGCTTGATCTTTTCCCTTGAAAGGGCCGCCCCTTCAGGCAGAAGGGGGGAATGGTCGAGGGCGTCGCGCAGAAAACTGTCCAGCCGGTCGCCCCCCCTTTCCACAGGCAGGCGCAGGGATTGGCCGGGTACTTCGCCGCATCCTTCCCCACTGTCTGGCAGAAGAGATTCACCATGCCGTCTTTTCATATCCTGATTCACCCCTTGACCACGCGAACAGAGCACAATACAATTCTTCAAAGAAACTGCACAACCACGGCGGCTGCCCTGTTCTTTTCCGGCCCAGGGGCCGGAACGTCCGGGCCACGCCGCTCCCTAGCCAAAGGAGTGCTCCGATGCCGTTGCATATAGTAGACCATCCGCTGGTAAAGCACAAACTGGGAATATTGCGCAGGCACGACCTTCCCGTGCGCGAATTCAGGGCTGTTTCCAATGAAATCTGCCGCCTTTTGACCTACGAGGCCACCAAGCAGCTTGAAACGGAAAGCATCACCGTAAAGGGGTGGGCCGGCCCGGTGGAGGTGCAGCGCATAAAGGGCAAGAAGATTACTGCCGTGCCCATTCTGCGGGCGGGCATGGGTATGCTGGACGGCTTTCTGGACATGATTCCGGGGGCCAAGGTCAGCGTGGTGGGCATGTTCCGCAACGAGGAAAGCCTTGCCCCGGTGCAGTATTATGTGAAACTCGCCAACGACATTCACAAGCGCACAGCCATGGTGCTCGACCCCATGCTGGCAACGGGCGGCACCCTGGTTGCCACCATCGACCTTCTGAAAGAGGCCGGGTGCAAAAAGATTATGGGCCTCTTCATTGTGGCCGCGCCAGAAGGGGTCAAACTGGTGACCGAAAAGCACCCCGAGGTGGATATCTTTGTTGCGGCCTATGACGATTGCCTGAACGAAAAGGGCTATATCCTGCCCGGCCTTGGGGATGCCGGAGACAAGATTTTCGGCACAAAGTAGCCGTGCTGCCTTGACAGCAACAACGAGCAGCCCCGCCCGCGCGGCATTGTGCGCGGGCGGGGCTGCCTTATGCACCCATGCCCGCCGTCAGGCAGACAGGGCAAAGCGCCTCTCTGTTACTGCTGCATCACCTGACGCAGCCAGCCCTTGATGCTGTCGTTGGGTGCGAAGATACCCTTGATGGAGCCTACCTCCTCCTGAAATTCCGCCAGCAGAAAATCGGGCAGGGGAAAGACGGTCAAATCTTCCGCCCCTTCGGAATTTCGCCGTACAAGGCGTACAACCGGGCCTTGGCCCCAGGTATCCAGCACAAAATAGGTCGAGACGTCGCTCTTGGAGCGCACCGGGCCGTACTGGGCGTTCCAGTCGTTGTTGCCCCATTCAAGGTACATGGTGACCGCGTGTTCCGGGGTCAGGTCCCAGTCAATGGACAAATCGACAAAGGGGAGTAGCTGTTCCATACGCTGTTCCGCCTGAATCAGGCGGCCTTTATCTTGACAAGCTCAATGACAAAGGTCAGTTCCTGCCCGGCCAGGGGGTGGTTGCCGTCGATTTCAATTTCGTTGTCATCCACCCGGGTAATGGTTACATCCATGGTGCCGTCTTCCACGCCCACCTGAAGCATCATGCCGATTTCCGGGCTGATGTGATCAGGCAGTTCCGTACGGGCCACAACGGCGGTAAGTTCGTCATTTTTCTCACCATAGGCATCCTCGGGCGGAATGACGGTCGTCACCTTGTCGCCCTCTTCGCGGCCCGAGACCGCCTTTTCAAAACCGGGAATGAGCATTCCAGACCCAAGGACAAATTCCAGCGGCTCGCGGTCGTATGAAGAATCGAATTCTGTGCCGTCGTTCAGGGTGCCCACATAATGTACAAATACGGTATCGCCTTTTTTCGCCGCCATTGCGTATCCTTGGAAGCCCCGCTCGCGGGGGAAATGCCCGGAAAGGGGCGTGATAATAAAGGGGAGGGGCCTGCCCTCGTGGTTTGTATACAATGCTTGCCATTGGGTGTTGGGCTATTTTGCCGTAATGCGGCGTCAGGCTTCATTTTTTGCTTTGGTCGAATACCATAAGAGTCTACTCCCGCAGCAAAAAATTCGCCTTCCTTGCCTAACGGCAAAATTTCTCCAACACCTCCGCTTCAAAGTAGCCCACTATCTGCCATTGGGCCAAAAGTCAAACAAAGAGTGCCCGGCAATATGAACACCCGCGCAGCACCTGTGTTTTCTGTTGAAAAACACGCTCTGTTCGCGTAATATCGTTAGTTGCCCGCGTCGCACCACAGGCCGGTTTTCCATTAACCCTTCTTTTTCAAGAGTTTTCCCATGCTCAACACAGTTCCTGCTCCCTCTTCCACGGCCTTTTTCGGTGCCAGCTCCCCGGATGAACTTCTTTCCACCTTCGGCAGCCCCCTCTATGTGTACAACGAAAAGGTTCTGCGCGCCCGCTGCCAGGAAATGCGCAACCTTGTGAAGCTTGACGCGTTCACCGTCTGCCATTCCACAAAGGCCAATGCCAACCCCTCGCTTTTGCACATTATCCGCGACGAGGGGCTGATGGCCGACGCCATGAGTCCCGGCGAGGTGGCCCTGCTTTCCCGTGCCGGTTTCTCGCGGAAAAGCATTGTGTATGTTTGCAACAACGTGGCCGGGGACGAACTGGCCTTTGCCGCCAAGCACGCCTCCATTGTCAGTGTGGATTCCCTTGACCAGCTTGACCTTTTCGGAGCGGTGAACCCCGGCTCGCCCGTCATGGTGCGGGTCAACCCCGGAATTGGCGCAGGCCACCACAAAAAGGTGATTACCGCCGGAAAGGACACAAAGTTTGGCGTCTGCCCCGAATATTTTGACGAGATGCGAGCCATTCTGAAAAAACACGGGCTCACCCTGCGCGGCCTGAACCAGCATGTTGGCTCGCTCTTCATGGACGCCACCTCCTACCTTGAGGCGGCCGCATGGCTGCTTGCCACGGCAGAGCCCTTTTCCGACCTCGAAATCATTGACTTTGGCGGCGGTTTCGGCATTCCCTACCGCAAGTCCGAAGGCCAGCCCAGGCTCGACCTTGGGGACCTTGGCAGCCGCTTCACCACCCTGCTGCAAACATGGGCGGAAAAAACCGGGTACAGAGGCCGTTTCTACATCGAACCCGGCCGCTACACCGTGGCGGAAAGCGGCATTGTGCTCGGCACGGTGAATGCGGTGAAAAACAACGGCCCCACCCGCTATGTGGGTACGGACATCGGCTTCAGCGTGCTGGCCCGACCCATGATTTACGACGCCTTTCACGATGCGGAACTGTACCCGCACGATGATTCGGAACGCGCAATCATGCCCCAGACCATTGCGGGCAACATCTGCGAATCAGGCGACCTTCTTGCCAAAGACCGTGCCCTGCCCGAAGCCAAACGCGGCGATGTCATCGGCATTCTCGACAGCGGGGCCTACGGCTTTTCCATGAGCTCGAACTACACCCAGCGGCAGCGCCCGGCCGAGGTGCTGGTGACAAAGAGCGGCACGCCAAAGCTCATACGCAGAAGAGACACGGTGGAGGACTTGCTCGCCCCCTATGCCCTGTAGGGGTTACCGTGCCGGGCGCTCAAGCTCCAGCAAAAACTCCTTGATGTGCAGCCCGCCCGCATACCCGGTCAGGCTGCCATCCTTGCCGATAACGCGATGGCAGGGCACAATGATGGCCACAGGGTTTCTGTTGTTGGCCATGCCCACGGCGCGAAAACCCTTTGGGCGGCCCACCACCGCGGCAATGTCGGCATAGGAACGGGTTTCGCCGCAGGGAATGGCGGTCAGGGCCTTCCATACGGCCAGTTGAAAAGGCGTGCCCGCAAGGGCAAGGGGAAGGTCGAAGCTGGTGCGCTTTCTGGCGAAATATTCGTGGAGCTGCTTCGCGGCCTTTTGTATCAGGGGCGTTTCCCGCTCCACCGCATTGCGGGGCAGTTTTTCACCATGAAAGGTCACATGGGAAATGCCGCCGTCGGTTTCCGCCAGCCCCAGCTTGCCGATGGGAAAATCATAATAAAAATTCTGTGTCATGTGTTGTGCGCCATCCTCTCGTTTGAATATTGCATGAGCAAAACATGAAAACCATAGTATTGAAACTGCCCCAGGAGGTGCGGGGCAAGCTGGAAATTCTGGCAACCTCCACAGGCAAAGACCCCTCGGCCATTGTTGCCGAGGCTGTGGAATGGTATGTGGAAGCGCAGCTTGCCGCCCTGGCCTCGGGGCACCGCAACGAAAAAGACGGCAAGGCGACCTATTCTCCGCGCACCTTGAAAGCCTGACAGGGTCAGGGGTACTTTCAAAATGACCTTGCCCTACTGTGAAAACTTGCCAAACATGGTGTGCCAGCGGTTGAGAATGGTCTCCCTTTCCCGTGCCGAGAGTTCCGCATCCATGGGCATCATTTTCTCCCTGTCACCCGCCTGCGGCAGGGCTTCCACATCCAGCCGGGCAGGAATATACAGCTCTTCCGCAGCAATTTCCGCTGCCTCGCGCGAAGAGGCAAAGTCCATAAGCCTTTCCGCCGCCCTGCGCTCTTCCTCGGAAAGGGGCTCGATTTGCCGGACAAGGGCGGAAGCCTCCATATCCCACGCCGAACCTTCATCGGGAAAGACAAAGCGCAGGGGCGCTCCCATGTCTGCATAGTCTTTGGCAAAGGGGGGCGAACTGACCCCAACCGGAACCTCGCCATCCGCCACCAAGCCCGCTGTCACGTTGCCGGAGCTGGCATACTGCAACACATTGCGGTCAAGCCGCTTCATGTACTCCCAGGCCTGCTCCGTACCCCACAGATGCACCCAGCCCCACAGGGTCATATACCCGCTGCTNGAGGAATAGGGGTTCGGCATGACCACCTTGTCCGCATATTCCGGCCGGGTAAGNTCCTTCCACGAGACGGGCAAGGGCAGGTTTTCCTGCATGAGCATCTCTTCATTCACGCAAAGGCCGCTCACCCAGGCGCTGGTGCCTGTCCAGACAGGGCTTTCGCTGTTGTCGCGCATCGGCTCGGCTATGTGCTCGTACCCTTCCGGCCTATAGGGCGCAAGCACCCCGTTCTGTTTGAGAAACAGGATACCGCTCACCGGCAGGCCAAACACCGCGCTGGCCTTGGGGGCGTTTTTTTCCGCAAGCAGGCGGGCGATAATGCTTCCCCCGTCATCCGTCACCCAGGTAACGAGGATATCTTCGTTGGCCTGGTGAAAGGCATTGGAATACCGCTCCAGTATCTCCGGCTCGGTAGCGGCGTATACAATAATCTGCACGGGCGGCTCTGCCGTTGCAGGGGCGGAAAACAGCAGCAGGATGATGGCCGCCAGGGCCAGACGTGCAAACAGGGTGTGCATGGCTCACTCCGGCAACAGATGAAGGGGCCGTGTCCGGGCAAAGAGGCCGCCCGTGCATGGCACATGAAATACGGCGGTTCCAGCACGCGCTGCGAAAAGGCTTTTCCGGCCGCGCGGCATGGGGGCACATTCAGGCGTACACGATAGAGAAAAAACAACAGACCTATGCCTGCATTCTTCCCCGAGTATCGCCGCCTGTGCGGGTTTTGTCAATGATTTTACAAGGAATGGCTATTTCGACCCGATGCGGTCGAGCAAGGCATTGAGCTCCCCCATCATATAATTCGCCACGCTTTTCTGGGACAGTTCCTGGGTGAATACCTGCTGCAAGACCATAAGGCCGGTCAGATAGCAGAAAAGGGCCAGAGCGCGTTCCCTNTTCTGGGGGGCGGGCAGGGTGCTTACGGCAAACTGCATGTAGTGCGAAGAAAAGGAATCGCGAACAATGTGGGCCACTGCCGGGCTGAAGGTGGAAAAGAGCAGAATGCGCAATACGGGCAGCACGATATTGGTTCTGTCGCCTTGCAGAAAGTCTCCCACATTGCCGAGCAGGCCTTCGCGCATCTGCTCAAAGGTGGCATACGCCTCCTTGCGGGAAAAAAGTTCGTGCACCACCGATGTGAAGAGGGCCTCTTTCGAGCCGAAGTAACGGTTCACCAGGGAAACATTCGCCGAAGCAGCCGCCGCTATCTGGCGCATACTGACGCTTTCATACGACTTTGTGGTGAACAGCTTCTTGGCTGCCGCAAAAATACGTACCTTGGTTTCAGGCGGACTTGAGCCGGAAGACAGAGCATCCATAAATGGCGAATCCATGGCTTCTCCAGAAATACAGTAGGAAGTGCTGGCGAGAAAACCCTGCCCCCTAATGTAAACGTTCGTTTACATTAGACCCGACAGTATAGAGCATTTTCACTTTGAAAATGCTCTAACGGACGATGGCGAGAGCCTCGTCCGCGCAAACGAGGAGTAGGCGAAATTCATTTTCGCCGCC
>JGI994J12354_10000438_pt1 | contig 41331 bp, 36 predicted proteins | sample IntmicLarv3ML3BL_FD_12354 | JGI IMG/M metagenome (IMG submission 12354) | reverse complement strand
CCCCCTTCCGTGAAGGCCCCCCCCCCGTCCCCGGCCGCGAGGACGAAAAAGCCCCATCGCGCAAGATGTGACCTCCCGTTCTAATCCCCAAGAAAAAAACATAAACTAAAGAAAACAGGAGGTGTTAAAATGCAAAGAAGAACAAAAAAGAAGACGCATCTGCCGGGCAAAACCGAAGCCATTATTTGGCTTTTGGCCCTGACTCTGGCAGTAAAAGCAATTCTATCCCTCTTTGGCGGCAGCATTTCCGTTGCCCTGGAAGAGGCCGCGAAACATACCGCCGTCCCCTCGCTGCTGCTTGCAACCGAGCTTTGCCTGTCCCCGCAAGAAGCGGCGCCCTTGCCCCTATCACTGGCCTGTAATCCCTTGTACCTTTCGCCGGGTGCATACAATTTGAAGCACACCCTTGATAAAATCGGAGAAGAACTCCCGCCGGTACCAACAAAGGAAGACGCCCCGCCGCCGCAGGAAGAACCGTCAGCCGCCGAAGAAGTCCTGCAGATAAAGCCCATCACACTGGCCGCCTCCGCAACGGGCAGCTACCTGGGCACAAGCACAGTGGCTGTAAATAATCAAAGCAAACATACGAACTTGGACATCCCCTATCTGCTGGCACGGCCGCTATCCTTTTCCTATCAAAAGGGGAAATCAAAAATCCTCATTGTACATACCCACGGCACAGAGTCCTATTCGCCCGAAGGCGCAATTACATACACAAACGCCGACAGCACCCGCAGCAACGACTCCTCACAAACAGTTATTGCGGTTGGCGACGTTATTGAACGGGTGCTCACCGCCTACGGCTACACGGTTATTCATGACAGAACCCCCGGCGATGCACAGGGCTTTAATGACGCCTATCCAAACACCCTGAAAATCATTGAAAAAAACATGAAAGAGCATCCGGACATCAACATTGTCCTTGATATCCACCGGGATTCCATGATTACAACCGAGGGATTAAAATACAAGCCAATTACCGAGTACAACGGAAAGTCCGCCGCCCAAATCATGCTTGTAATGGGCAGCGATACAAACCTAAAGCATGAGCATTTCAAGGAAAACCTAAAGTTTGCTCTCAAGGTGCAGGACGAAATGAACAGCCGTTTTCCAAACCTGGCACGGCCATTAATTCTCTCCAAGCAGCGGTACAATCAACACATGACAAGAGGCTCCATGATTGTAGAGGTCGGTTCCTGCGGCAACACGCTAAGCGAGGCAAAATACGGCGCAGAGCTGTTTGCAAACGCACTGGCGTATGTACTGGACGATATGCACTAATAGGAAAGGGACGGATGACTGCCGTCCCTTTTTTGCTGCATTGGAAACGATGAAAGATGAAACTTCCCCCGTTCTGATATTGCCAAGTGAAAAAAAGTGTGATATACTTAAAATAAGCGCTAAACAGGCGAAGCGTGTCCATATCCCAATAAATATGATAAAGTGAGGAGGGTGTCGTTTATGCCGCGCAGAAGCTACAATGTTGCCGCTGAAAAAAACTATCTACTGCGGGAATCTACCCTTTTACACCTTCTTTCGCTGCCGGAGCCGTTGTGCTGCCGGCTGTATTTGCTTGTGCTGTCCATGGACGGCGAATGTGAAATTGAACAGCTTGCGTCACTCATGGAGCTGAGCCTTTCGAAAACCGAAAAGCTGCTTGACCTGCTGGAGACCTCCGGCGTGTTTAGCGGCGCGCCCATCACCGCACTTTCGCAGTCGGCCGCAGCCCTGCCTGCTGAAAAAACACTGCCGCCTTCTTCGGAAATTTTGTATACGCAAAGCGATATTAAGGATATTTTAGAAAGCGACGGGGACTTTAAGGGGCTTGTGTCTTTTTCGGAGAAGAAGCTTGGGCGGGTCTTAGGCTCCCAGGATTTAATCGCGCTGCTGCGGATTTACCGCCACATCGGCTTTTCGGCAGGGACGATTTGCCTGCTTGTAAGCCATGTTTTGGAGACTTTTGAGGCCAAGTATGAAGGAACGCGCCGCCCCACCTTCCGCCACATTGAGAAGGAAGCGATTTTATGGGACAAGGACCATATCGACACCCCAAAAAAAGCTGACGTATATATAAAAGAATACAAGGCGAAAAATAAGACCGTGCTAACCTTTTTGGAGCTGTTTGAGTATCGGGGCGACCTGTCGCCGTCTATTGAAAAATATGTACTTGCCTGGGATGCTTTCGGGTTTTCGAAGCAGATGCTTCTGCACGCGTTTGACCTGACGGTGCTAAAGTGCGGCAAGCTGGAATTTAAATATTTGAACACGATTTTATGCAACTGGCACAAGGACGGCATAACCGCACTTGAAGACCTGGAACAGCCAAAAAGTGCCGCTGCCCCCTCTGCCGCAAAGAGCCGAAAAGCGGCAGCAAGCAGCAAGGAAGTCGGTGCAGCCGGTGCAGATGAGCTGGCATCCCTGCAGCACAAGCTTGCACAGCGCCGGGCAAAACAGACGTAAAAAATTTCAGGAGGTGCTTTTCATGGGATTTTCGAAGGAACTGTTATATGAAGTGCTTGAGACCTACAAGGCGGAGGCTCTTGAGCATGAGCTTGCCTTTTCCGCAAAGCGCCGGGAGTTGTATAGAAAGAGCCCGGAACTTGCGGAGCTTGATAGCGCCCTGCGGGAGAGTGCCGCTTTGCTTGCGCAATATGTTTTCGGCAACAGTGATGCCAAAAGTGCAGCCGAAATCACAAACCGGGCGGCAGGGCTGCGCCGAGAGCGGGACGCGCTCCTTGTGCGTCTTGGCTATCCGGCGGATGCGCTGGTTTATAAATATGCTTGCGGCAAGTGTCAGGATACGGGCTTTGTTTCTGATGCTATGTGCAGCTGTCTTGAGGAGAAAGTACGTGCGGCGCAAAGTGCGCAGCTTTCGTCCATGCTGGATGTTTCGAAGACGTCTTTTTCTACCTTTCGGCTGGACTATTACAGTGACGAAATATCTGAGGAGTTTTCGGTTTCGCCGCGGGAGAATATGGAAATCAATGTGGATATCTGCAAGGAATTTGTCTCAACATTCGCTCTTAGCGCACAGAATCTGCTGCTAAACGGTGCGCCGGGACTTGGAAAGACTTTTCTTTCCGGTGCCATTGCGCGGGAGATATCCGCCGCCGGACACAGCGTTGTGTACGACAGTGCCATACATATTTTCACCACCTTTGAAATTGAGCGGTTTAAGCAGGGCGACAAGGTAACGAGCGAAAAATATGTTGACTGTGACCTGCTGATTCTGGACGACTTAGGCTGCGAGGCAACAACGGGCTTTACCACTGCCGCTTTGTATAATATTATCAACCTGCGCCTTTTAAAGGGGCGCTCTACAATTATCAACACAAACCTTGCCGTACACGAAATCAAACAGCGGTATTCACCCCAAATTTACTCAAGGGTCAACGGGGAATACACGCTTCTTTACTTCTTCGGCGAGGACATCAGAAAGCTGAGGCAGCATGAATCACATCGTATTGGTTGAACCGCAAATTCCACAAAACACAGGCAATATTGCGCGTACCTGCGCCGCAACAGGCAGCCGTCTGCACCTGATTCACCCATTGGGCTTTTCCATCACAGACGCAAAGCTTAAGCGCGCGGGACTGGATTACTGGCACCTTTTGGATATTGTGCATCACGACAGCTTGGGCGCCTTTTTTGAGGCAGTGCAGCCAAAGGCCTGCTATTTTGCCACCACAAAAGCACGGCAGCCGCATGCCGCTGTGCAGTATCCGGCAGATGAGGTTGCTGTTTTTTTCGGGCGTGAGGATCAGGGGCTGCCTGAAAGTCTGCTAACGCAGCATCCTGACTTTTGTATTCGCATTCCCCAGCGGGAATGTACAAGGAGCTTGAATCTTTCAAACAGCGTTGCCATTGTGCTTTACGAAGTGCTGCGGCAGCAGGGGTTTCCTGCGCTGATATAGCGCGGGCTTTAAGAGATTCTGATTGTTATATTTTATGCCGACTTTGAACGGCGGAATGGAGATTTTTATGAAAACGAGAGAACTGGTTCTTATTCTGGACTTTGGCGCGCAAGACAAGCAGCTGCTTGCCCGCCGGGTGCGCAACCTTGGCGTCTATTGTGAGGTTCGCCCTTATTCGTTGCCTGCAGCTGATGTGCAAGCCCTTGCGCCGCTTGGTATTTTGATTACCGGTGCGTCAAAAAACCAAAACGATAAGCAGTGCGACCCTGCGATTTTTTCCCTTGGCATTCCTGTGTTGGACTTGACCAAGGAGCCGGAGGAAATTGATAATTTGCAACCCTTTTTATTCGGCACCTGCAAGCTGCTGGGCGACTGGAAGATGGCCGACTTCGCGGAGCAGTCCATTCTGGAGTTTCGTGAGCAAATCGGGGCAAAGCGCGTGGTACTGGGTCTTTCCGGCGGTGTTGACAGCTCCGTTGTCGCAGCACTGCTTGCAAAGTCAATCGGCAGCCAGCTGACCTGCATTTTTGTTGACCACGGCTGTATGCGTAAGGATGAGGGTCTTGAAGTTGAGAAAGCGTTTACCGATAACTTCAACCTGAATTTTGTACATGTGGACGCAGAAGCACGGTTTCTTTCGCTGCTTGCCGGTGTAACCGACCCGGAAAAGAAGCGCAAGATTATCGGCGAGGAATTCATCCGTGTATTTGAGGAAGAAGCGCGCAAGCTGGGCAGCGTTGAATATCTGGCACAGGGCACCATTTATCCCGACATTCTGGAAAGCGGCTTTGGCGACACGGCGGTCATAAAGAGCCACCACAATGTAGGCGGCTTGCCCGAGCGCATGGATTTTGAAGGAATTCTGGAACCCTTGCGCCTGCTCTTTAAGGACGAGGTGCGCAACCTTGGCCGTGAGCTTGGTCTTCCCGACTATTTAACCGAGCGGCAGCCCTTCCCCGGCCCCGGCCTTGCGGTTCGCTGCATCGGCGAACTGACAAAGGAGCGCCTTGACATCCTCAGAGATGCAGACGCGATTTTCAGAGAAGAGTTGGAGCGCGCCGGACTGCATCAGGAAATCAGCCAATATTTCGCCATTTTAACCAGCATGCGCAGCGTAGGCATTAAAAACGAGGCACGTACCTACGATTATACGGTGGCACTGCGAGCCATTATTACCGTTGACTTTATGCATGCGGAGTTTGCGAAGATTCCGTACCCCGTGCTCGAGCTTGTTTCCGAACGCATTGTTACGGAGGTGCACGGCGTTAACCGGGTGGTGTATGATATTACAAAGAAGCCGCCGGCTACGATTGAGTGGGAATGATTAACACAAACCCCGAAAGCCTTGTAAATACAGGGTTTTCGGGGTTGTTTTTATGTGATTGAGTGCAATTTGAGTACAAAAGTTATATTCGTTTGACATCGGAATGCCATGCTATGTTTTTGTTATGAGAGGCGATTTTCACAAATTTTTAGTTCATCTGCAGTTAGCAATTCTGAATAATCAGGTTTTAGCATAACCGCTTCTAATGTCAAATCCAATCGTCCCAGTTCAAACAGCTTACTATAGCCACTTGATACAGTAGGTGCATTAATAAGTTTTCGCGCTGTACCAAGTACACCCAATTGGTGCAACATCTCTAAAAAATCCATTGGGTTGTATCCTAATTTTTTGCACTCCTTTGCATTCTGTATAAGCTCATCATAGAGCTTTTTCTCCAAAGCATCATTTGATACCATATACATCGAAGAGTTTTGACATGATCCAGAAAAGGTTAAATTTGACTCGCTTATAACCTTTCCTATACCATGTAGTGAAGCTAATTTTTCAAATCTACTATCTAGATATTCCTTGCATTCTTCCGTAATATGTAGTTTGTCCTTTTGGTGATGCACTACGCTTAGTTCTGCCAATGTCTTTGCAGTACCCTTTGAATTTGGATATGTAGAGGAACCAACTTCAGCGAGTATATCAATTAATGAAATGCCATTTTGCACCTCACATTTCAAATATTCCAACTCAAACAAAGTAATATAATATGGATAATCACTCATCCATGGATGTTCGCGTACCATTGTTTCGTTTGCGATATTTTTATCATCATATCCGAAAGTTCGAGCGCGAGCCACAACAACAGGGGTGTTTCTGCCGTTTTTATCAGTTGTAAGGGCAGCAATAAATATGTGTGCATTCGCCTTAATACCACTCGGTTTCTGCGGGAAGTTAGTAATAGTCTCTCCTGTTTCACTTATAAATGTTGGAGTGAATTTCTCACTTGAATTATATCTATCATTAGCCTCTCCTACGAATTTCAACCAAATACCCTCTTCTATTACATTTATAGGTTTTTTTGAAATAATATCTTGTATGGGATCAGACTGATTTTCTGTTCCGTCTAAAGAGGATGGGGCATCAACAATATCTGCGCCAAACTTATATCCGTTCGGCTTGTGTTCAACACCGCGCTGTCTCAAATTTTGACGACAGCGTTGAACAAATGCGATTTCAGTTTCAATTTTTTCTAAAGATATTTTGTAATCACCTTGTGAAAGGATGTTGTTTAATGAAACATCAAAATGAACATTTAGCTCCTCAAATAGCAATTCTTCGCATTCAACAAGCAATGACAATTCGTGATTTAGTCTCAATCCACCAGATGTAAGGTTAGCTGACCCAACAAAAGCAACCTCCTTATCAAATAGATAGAGTTTTGTATGTAGTCCATTCAATGCATAAACTTCTGCGCCACTTTTAATTAGATCCATTAAAGCTTCTGCACTACTCACACCTTTAATAAAATCTTCACGGTAAAATCGGGTAATAATTGTACAAGACATTTTAGAATTTTGATTTAATGCATCGCACAGTAGCTTTACGGGTTGGGCGGTAATAAATGGACTTATAATCTTGATTTCTGATTTTGCATCAAGAAAGGCATTTGTGATTTTATTCCAGTGTTGACTTGTAACTAATGATATTGGCATCTAAATTCCGCTCCTTTCTGTGGTTTATGAAAAATCCAGCGGAACTTTAACCTTAATCCCACCTTCATTATCAAGCATAACCGCCGAGCGTTGAAGTTCCATTTCTATCAATTCCTTGCTGTTTCGTAAATCCTCCAAAGCGTTTTCCGTGGCTTTATTTGATGTGTCGCTATATTTAGCGGCACATTTTTCATATCCGTAATTTATTTTCTCCCAACGCAAAATATCATTGAAAATATGCTCCGATTTCAAAGAGTACAAAATATCATTGGCATTAAAATCCGCACCGTTAGCACTCGCTTTGAAAAATTTTGATATAAGCGGATTTATTTTAAAGGAAACGGTATCGGGTTTAAATGCGCCGTCCTTTTCTCTTTTTCCATCTATGATAACAATGTTTGTCTTGCAAAGCATAATAAGCAATCCCATCAAATCGCCTATGGTTTCAAGTCTGATATTGTTTTCTATTCCTGCTATCGCAAAGGAACTCACGCCGAGAGCATCCGCAATCCTATCTATCTGCTGTGTTTGCGGTTGCATTTTATTGGTTTCATACTTCCTGATAGATACTGGATGAATGCCGGTAAGCTCCGCAAGCTTGTTTTGCGTAATGCCGATTCTTTCTCTAAAATAGCGGATTTTTTCCCCAATAGTCATGTGTTCATACCACCTTTGATTTGTAGTCTTGTCGCTATTATATCATGCGTTTAGAAAAAATACCATAGTTTTATTAAAAACAATTATTACAGAATCATTGCAATTGATTTTCGGGGTTGACGTAGCGAGCTCGCTCTGTTATAATGATAATGTAGCGATAGGGCTACAAAAAGATGAAAGGAGAGAAATCATGAGAACAGAGAACAAAATTTACATTACGGCAAGCGAGATGGCAAGCTTGCTGGGAGTGTCCGTAGGACACGCTTACAAGATTATCCGAAAAATGAATGATGAATTAAAAAACAGCGGTTATCTTGTAGTTTCCGGGAAAGTGCCACGAAAATACTTTGAAAAACAATGGTTTGGATTAGCACAGGGGGTGATGTAGTGAAAGCACAAAGAGATAGCAAAACAGGGAAATGGCTGATACAGTATCGTTATACTGACTGGCAGGGAATCCGAAAGAAATCCACCAAAAGAGGATTTGAAACCAAACGGGAAGCGGAGAAATGGCTAAGAAATTTTCTTGTTACCCAGCAGGTAGAGTTTGATATGAATTTTGAGGATTTTCTCAAAATCTATTATGATGACATGGAAGCACGGCTTAGAGAGCATACCATGCGAACGAAGAAATATATTATAGATTTGAAAATCCTGCCGTTCTTCGGGAAACGTAGTGTTAATTCCATTACGCCGTCGGATGTTCGTAAATGGCAAAATGATTTGATGAAGGAAGGATATGCTCCGACTTACCTCAAAACCATAAACAATCTGCTAAACGCCATTTTCAATTATGCAATTCGATATTACGATTTGAAGGTAAATCCGTGCGCCAAAGCAGGAAGTATTGGAAAAAACAAAGCGGATGAAATGAATTTTTGGACGAAACAGGAATTTACAAAATTTATTGATTGTTTGATGGATAAGCATCTTTCCTATGTGGCGTTTATGACTTTGTACTGGACTGGAATAAGAATCGGTGAGTTGCTTGCCTTAACACCAAAGGATATTGATGTCACTGGCAAAACTCTTTCGGTTACAAAATCATATCAACGCATTGATGGGCGTGATGTAATCACAGAGCCTAAAACGCCTAAGAGTATTAGAACAATCGCTATTCCCGATTTTTTGGTAGCAGATTTACAGGACTACATGAACAGCCCTTATGATGCCGGAAATTCAGACAGGCTATTTGGCGTTACGAAGCATTATTTCACGAATGAAATGTTGCGCGGCATTAAAGCATCTGAAGTAAAAAAAATACGAATCCACGACCTGCGGCACAGCCATTGTGCTTTGCTGATTGAGATGGGATTTGCTCCGTTGGAGATAGCGGAACGATTGGGGCATGAACGTGTAGAAACAACCATGAACACCTACGGACATTTATACCCGAACAAGCAACGCCAGTTGTCAAACAAATTGGAACTTGCGTATCAGGAGGATTTATAATGAGTGGATTGGATAAAGACCGTTTCAGAAATCAAACCGTCAGCTTTAGAGTATCGCCAGAGGAACGCTTGCAGTTGGAAGCAAGAATCAAGGTGAGCGGTATGCCGAAAGGACAGTATTTTATAAAATCGCTGTTGTATCAAGAAATAAATATTGCAGTCGGAAAATATCAGAGCGACCGTTTAGGTCTTGAATTGAAACGATTGCGAGAAGTAATATCTGCAATCGGACAATCAGATGATAGGATTCACGATGTTTTAAGCGAATGCAACGCATTATTGATGCAACTGATTGAGCTTACAGCAAAACGAGAAAAAGAACTGGAGGAGATTGAATGAACGACATAAAAGAAAAAACGACCGTTCCGAATATGTCTGTTGGCGCAGACATGGAACAGCCGATTTCTAAAAACTCTAACGATAGTATATCAGATGATGCGGAAAATTTCAACAAAAATATTTTGGAGCGGATGAGGAAGATGAATCTTCCGGGATATATTCATACCGTAACAATGAATGAACTTTACGAAAATGTTTATCATAGCAGACCGCCGATAATTGACGGTCTGCTCCATGCCGGAACATATCTGTTTGTTGGCGCTCCCAAGGTTGGCAAATCGTTTTTTATGGCGCAACTCGCTTATCATGTGAGCAAAGGCATTCCGCTTTGGGGTTATGAAGTCAAAAAAGGAACGGTACTGTATCTTGCGTTGGAGGATGATTATAGACGATTGCAGGAGCGGTTATTTCGTATGTTTGGCACTGAAAGTACAGACGATTTATATTTTGCCCTGTGTGCCAATCAATTAGATAATGGATTGGATGAACAATTACAAAGATTTAAAAGTGAGCATCCCGACACGAAGTTGATTATTATCGATACCTTGCAAAAAATACGAGAAGCAAGCGGCGATAAATATAGTTACGCCAGTGATTACGAAATTGTCGGCAAGCTCAAACGCTTTGCAGATAACAATAATATCTGTTTGTTGTTGGTGCATCACACACGAAAGCAACAGTCGGAAGATAAATTCGATATGATTTCCGGCACAAACGGATTGCTTGGTGCGGCAGACGGTGCGTTTTTACTTCAAAAAGAAAAGCGTACAAGCAATAGCGCTGTGCTTGATATTTCAGGGCGTGACCAACAGGATCAGCGATTGTATCTTACAAGAGATACGGAGCGGTTGACATGGGAATTTGAAAAAGCTGAAATAGAACTTTGGAAAGAGCCTGCTGACCCAATCTTGGAGGAAGTGGCGAAAATTTTATCTGTGGAAAAGCCAGAGTGGAGCGGAACTCCAACAGAGCTTGTTGAATTGCTTAACTTGGATATGAAGCCGAATAGTTTATCATTACGGCTGAATGTAAACGCAGGCAGACTACTTAACGACTATAATATTTATTACGAAAATGGGCGAACCCACGCCGGAAGAAATATTAAGTTTACGCTTCAAGTTCCGGAAGCGTGACGATGGTGACGGTCGTGTCGATGTTTTTGATAGTGGCGGCGGTGTGCAAAACACCGTCACCATCGTCACGACCGACACGGCAAAGTTTAGGGAAGCTATGCGGCTGCCCTTTTCAAAGGGCAATGAGCATTGGGGAAATATCCGCAGATATTTGGGGCAACGCCCCAAGCCATCGACAGATGGCTATTCTCCCTCGGAGAGCGCAAACTGCCAAAGGCAGTCGGCATTTTTGATGTGAAGTGTCAAAAGTGCTTTTGCGTTACTTTTGACAAAAGTAACAAAACTATCTCCACGGCTTGCGCCGTGTACCTTCCGCAAAAAAGGAAGGAGGCAAAACGATGCAACGAACAATTAGCGTTATGGTTGGAAAAGGTTCTGTAAACCACAATACTCGAAAATTTCACGCGGAGAATACAGACCCCGAACGAAGTCATTTGAACCAATCATATTGCAATGAAAATATAAAAGATGTGTACCATGAATTATTTGACGATGCCGTTACAAGATACAACGCAAAGCAAACTCGAAACGATAGAGTTATTGATAATTATTATGAAAAAATACGTTCTGGGAAGCAGGAAAAGTTGTTCCACGAAATTATTTTGCAAATCGGAAATCTTGATGATATGAATGCTCAAACCGAAAACGGTGAACTTGCCGCAAAAGTTTTAAGTGAGTATATGCAGAAGTTTCAAGAAAGAAATCCGAATTTGAGAGTGTTTTCGGCACATCTTCATATGGATGAAGCAACACCGCATTTGCATATAGATTTCGTACCATTCACAACAGGAAGCAAGCGAGGACTTGATACAAGGGTGTCACTCAAACAGGCTTTAGCCACACAAGGTTTTATCGGTGGTAGCCGCCGAGAAACCGAGTGGAGCCAGTGGGTATTATCTGAAAAGCAACAGCTTGCAGAGATTATGGAGCTTCACGGGATTGAGTGGGAGCAGAAAGGCACACATGAAAAACACCTTTCCGTATATGATTTTGAAAAGAAAAAACGTGCCGAGGAAGTGGCGCAGTTGGAAACACAAATTGAGGAGTTTAAGATTGACGCGCAAGAAACTCAAAAGTCAGCGGATAAAGCAAAGAAGCGGCTTGAAAAGTTGGAATCGCATGAAAAAGTGGTAAAACGCAATGTGGATAAATATGATGTTGAACCGGAATGGCAGTTGCCCGATCCGAAGCCATTGATGTACGCACAGGCTTATAAGACTAAAATTGTAGAACCTTTTGTTAGGAAGCTTAAGGATGTTATCCGAAGCATTGCAACTCAATGTGTGCGATTGATGGATACTGTAAAAGATTTAAAGTCGAAGCTATCGGGTGCTTATTCAGATATTGATAGATTGACCGATAAACTTCAGACGGTAAATAATCAAAATGACGAACTTAGAGGATATGTTAATGATTATATATACGTCCGAAAAGCACTTGGCGATGAGCGCACCAATGACATTTTGTATAGAGCCAAAGCAGAAGAACGGGCTTTAAAACAACAAGCAGAGGAAAAAGCTAAAGCGGAAAAAGCAGCACAGGCGTTAAAACGTCCTGTTCGTTCTAAAAGTTATTATGAAAGATAAATAGCCACATGAAATAAAGGGCACAAGGTTTATTGATTGCTGCCCTTTCCACTTGCGGCTGTATAAGTGGACGAAATATTTAGAAATGTGAAATTATATATTGCATCTTTAAATATTATCTGATATAATGTTATCTATTATATTGGTTAAATTTAGTAAGTGGGGTGTCACACAATGCCAATCAGTTATAACAGGCTTTGGAAATTGATGATTGATAAAAAAATGAATAAAACCCAATTGAAAAACGCCGCTAAAATCAGTGGTGCTACCATTGCCAAACTCGGGAAAGAAGAACCCATTTCAATGGAATCCATGTTGAAAATTTGTAAAGTTTTAAATTGTGATATTGGCGATATTGTAGAGATAGATGTTCAACAGTAATCACAATACTCGTTGGATAAATCTATATTTGGTTCGGAAATTGGTGGCAATATATATGTATGGCTAACGAAATCAAGAGGGGACTAACAATGAAATTAGAAAAGCAAATTGAGATAGAGTTTATTGAAAAACTTCAGAATCTAAAATATACTTATCGTGAAGATATTCGCGACAAAGTATCGCTTGAAGCAAATTTTAGGGAGCATTTTGAAAAGTTAAATCATGTAAAGCTAAGTGATTCAGAGTTTGCGCGTCTTAGAGAGTCGATAATTACACCCGAAGTGTTCACTGCATCTAAAATATTGCGAGAAACAAATACCTTCAAACGTGATGACGATACGCCGCTTCAATACACGCTTGTCAACATCAAGGACTGGTGTAAAAACGAGTATGAAGTTATAAACCAATTGCGCATTAATACCGAAAATAGCAATCACCGTTATGATGTCATTATACTTATTAACGGAGTTCCTGTTGTTCAAGTTGAACTTAAAACACTTCAAATTACGCCTAAGAGGGCAATGGAACAGATTGTTGAATATAAAAATGATCCGGGGAATGGTTATGCAAATTCGCTGCTTTGCTTTATGCAACTCTTTATTGTGAGCAATGAAACCAACACATACTATTTTGCAAACAATCCCAAGGAGCATTTTTCTTTTGATTCAGATGAGCGTTTTTTGCCAATTTACCAAATGGCAGATGACGACAACAACAAAATCACGCATCTTCACGATTTTGCTGAAAAATTTCTTCCCAAATGCACCCTTGGGCAATTAATAAGCCGCTACATGGTGCTTGTTGTAAGTGAGCAAAGATTGATGATTATGCGCCCTTACCAAATTTATGCTGTCAAGGCGATTGTGGACTGCATTGACCAGAATCGTGGTAACGGTTATATTTGGCATACAACCGGAAGCGGAAAAACACTCACATCTTTTAAAGCATCTACGCTTTTAAAGGATAATTCTGAAATAGAAAAGTGCCTATTTGTTGTTGATAGAAAAGATCTTGATAGACAAACCCGTTTAGAATTTAATAAATTTCAAGAGGGATGTGTTGAAGAGAATACCAACACAGAAAACTTGGTGAAACGCCTTACTTCTGATGACTATAAAGATAAGGTCATTGTCACCACCATCCAAAAACTTGGCCTCGCTCTCGACGAAGACAGCAAACGCAATCAAGAGAAAAAGAAGAGGGGCGAGTTAACCTATAAAGAGCGTTTAGCAAATCTTTCAAATAAACGTATTGTTATCATTTTTGATGAATGTCACCGCTCTCAATTCGGCGACAATCACGAGGCTATAAAAAATTTCTTCCCCAAAGCACAGCTTTTTGGATTTACTGGAACACCAATATTTGAAGATAATGCCACCTACAAAAAGATTGATGGTACAGTTGGTTCTTATATCACGACGGAAGATGTTTTCCAAAAGGAGCTACATGCCTATACAATTACAAATGCCATTGATGACCGCAATGTGCTCCGTTTTCATATTGATTATTTTGAACCAGAGGATGTCAAAAAAGCAACAAAGGCTCCCGCTGTTTTAACTAAGAAAAAAGTTGTTGAGAAGATAATTTCAAAACATGACGCCGCCACCAATGGCAGGCGCTATAACGCCATTTTTGCAACTGCGTCTATCAACGATGCAATCGAATATTTTGAACTCTTTAAATCTTTGCAGGAAGAACGACAGAAAAGCGAGGGTGAAGTCTTTTCTCCGCTGAATATCGTCTGCGTCTTTTCTCCACCGGCTGAAGGGAATAAGGATGTTAAACAGCTGCAAGAAGATTTGCAACAGGAAAAAGCCGATAACGAAAAGGAGCCTGAAAAGAAAAAAGCCGCACTAAAAAGCATTGTGGAAAACTACAACATGATGTATGGTACAAATCACAATATTAATGAATTTGATTTATATTACCAGGATGTACAACAACGTATCAAAGATCAAAAATATCCAAATTCGGATTATCCTCACAAAAACAAAATTGACATAACCATTGTTGTGGATATGCTGCTAACGGGGTTTGACTCGAAGTACCTTAATACCTTATATGTCGATAAGAACTTAAAACAGCACGGCTTAATTCAAGCCTTCTCAAGAACGAACCGTATCCTAAACGACACAAAACCATATGGAAATATTCTTGATTTTAGAGGGCAGGAGAAAGAAGTTAATGAAGCAATCGCACTCTTCTCTGGGAAGAAGGACAGAGACCGTGCGAAGGAAATATGGCTTGTCGATCCTTCGCCTGTTGTTGTAGATAAACTGAGTGACGCGGTTGCCGAGCTTGAAAGGTTTATGGAATCACAGGGTTTGGAGTGTAAACCTGAGCAAGTAAGCAATCTTAAAGGAGACGCCGCACGGAGTGAATTTATCAATAAATTCAAAGAAGTCCAACGTCTCAAAACGCAACTTGATCAATACACAGATATCAAAGAAGAGCAAGTAGCGAAAGTCGAAGAGCTATTACCAGAGGACACTTTGCGTGCATTTCGCGGTGTCTATATAGAGACCGCACAACAATTAAAAGAACAGCAAGGCAAGGATATCGAAGACAAATCCCCTGTTGTTGAACAGCTTGACTTTGAGTTTATCTTGTTTTCTTCTGCCGTAATTGATTATGACTATATCATGTCTTTGATTTCAAAATATACGCAGCCGGATGTTCCTAAAAAAGAAAAAATGAGCCGCGAACAGCTTATTGGTCTGCTTAGTTCCAACTCAAACATAATGGATGAGCGTGATGATATTATTGCATATATTAACACGCTGGAAGCCGGAAAAGGGTTGGACGAAAAGGCTATAAAAGAAGGCTATCAGACATTCAAAGATAGAAAAGCGGTAGAAAAAATGTCGTCGCTCGCCGATAAACATGGATTGCAATCTGTATTTTTGCAGGCTTTTGTGGACGAAATTATGGGGCGTATGATTTTCGATGGTGAAAAACTGAGCGATTTATTTGCTCCATTAGATCTTTCTTGGAGAGACCGAACAAAGAAGGAACTTGAATTGATGGATGATTTAATCCCCCTGCTGAAAAAGCTTGCAGGTGGGCGTGTGATTGCGGGGTTGAAGGCTTATGAATAAAAATGAAAAAACGGCTTTGTTGCCGAGATTACGTTTTCCAGAGTTTGCATCAACTGGTGAATGGAAAATCTGTACCCTAAATAAATTAGCATTGAGAATAAACACAAGGAATCAAGATAACTCGATAAAACATGTTCTTACAAATTCGGCCATTGAGGGAGTTGTAGACCAAAGTGATTATTTTGACAGAGAAGTTGCAAATCATAACAATCTTGAAAACTATTTTGTTATAGATGAAGGGGACTATGTATATAATCCTCGCATATCCGCGACTGCGCCAGTTGGCCCGATATCAAAAAACAAAGTCGGTAAAGGAGTTATGTCTCCGCTGTATACAGTGTTCAGATTTGAGAACCCAAATAATGATTTTTATGAACATTACTTTAAAACCCCTCTATGGCATCTTTATCTAAAAAATGTCTCGAATACTGGTGCAAGACATGACCGTATGAGTGTCTCAACTGACGGTTTTATGAAAATGCCTTTGCCATATCACTCAGATGAAGAACAGCAAAAAATTGCCGATTGCCTCTCTTCTATTGACGACCTTATCGCAGCCGAAGACAAAAAGCTTGAGGCTTTAACGTCGCACAAAAAAGGTCTGATGCAGAAGCTGTTCCCCACCGAAGGGAACGCCGTACCTGAGTGGCGGTTTCTGGAGTTTAGGGATGACGGTGAGTGGGATAAAAAAACGATAGGTTCCTCATGCTTCTCATTTAGCGGAGGGACTCCAAATACTTCAAACAGAGAATATTATGAAGGAAACATACCTTTTATAAGGTCTGCCGAGATTGATCGAGAAATAACAGAATTATTTATTACCCAAGCGGGTCTTGACAACTCTGCTGCTAAAATTGTCCGAGCTGGCGATGTATTAGTTGCATTATATGGTGCCAATAGCGGTGAAGTGGCTCTGTCAAAAATGAATGGAGCTATAAATCAGGCCATCCTTTGTTTAAGGCATGAAAATAGCAATGCTTTTGTATACCATTACTTAGCACACAAAAAACTATGGATTATTTCAACATACATACAAGGCGGGCAAGGAAATCTTTCGGGCGAGATAATTAAATCGATTGAGCTCTATTTTCCTGAGCCCAAAGAGCAGGAAAAAATAGCCAATTGCCTTTCTGGTGTCGATGCTCTCATGGCCGATCAAGCCAAAAAGATTGAAGAACTGAAAACCCACAAAAAAGGCTTGATGCAAGGCCTGTTCCCTTCTATTGAGGAGGTGGGCGAATGAGCATACATGTTCCCACCACTTTTACGAAAGAGGAGTTTAAGAAGCTTAAAAACAAAAAACTCAACAATGATAGTTTTCGGCAATATATAAAGCTCTTTACCGACAACTATAAGTGTCCAAGGGGTGCCGAGGAATATAGCTTAAGCGAGGGATTATCTGACGATCTTCTTGCGCAATTGGATTTTGTTCTTAAAAGAATAGATGACCGGAAGCATTTTGATTCGATTCAAGAGATAGTTGAATATTTTAGAATGCTACTTGAAGAGAAGAAGTACATTGTTTTGTTTGCATATAATGGCACAGGCAAGACACGGCTTTCTGCTACATTTAAGGATTTGGGGAAAAAGACCATCACCAACAGCATAACTGATAGTGCGGGGAATACAATAACGGATTCAGATGGAAATTCTTTAACGAGTGAAACGACCACATCCGACACCCTCTACTACAATGCATTTACAGAAGACCTTTTTTCTTGGAACAATGATCTGGACTATGATATTGATAGGGTTTTGAAATTCAATAGTGATTCTCGCTTTTTCAAGGATTTAGAAGGACTTGCATATGAAGATTATATCCGTGATTTTTTGCGTAGATACGCTGATTTTGATTTCTCAATCAATTACGCAAATTCTGAAATCAGCTTTTCCAGAAATGTAATTATATCAGGTACTGCACAGAAAATCGACAATATAAAAATATCTCGTGGTGAGGAAAACATTTTCATATGGTGCTTTTTTCTTGCTGTTGTGCAATTAGTGGTCGATCCAGAAGTGGATTCTTATAATTGGGTAAAATACATTTATATAGACGATCCAATTTCCTCGCTTGACGACAATAATGTTATAGCGGTCGCAAGCCATCTAGCAGGGATAATAAAGGATACTGGTGTCAAAGTTATTGTATCATCGCACCATGCGTTGTTTTTCAATGTTTTATGTAATGAAATCAGCAATGCTGAGCAACTTTTTTTACAAAAAGGCACTGCGGATGATACATATATTCTTAAGGATACAAGGAAAACTCCGTTCTTCCATCATGTCGCATTGCTGAGGGAATTAAGAAAAGCTGCTGATACAGATGAGCTATATACATACCACTTTAACATTCTTAGAAGCATATTAGAAAAGACGGCATCCTTTCATGGGTATGCGCATTTCTCTTCCTGCATAAGAACTGGGGAAAGCGAAGATAGTCCGGTACACAAAAGAATCCTCGACCTCTTGAGTCATGGCAATTACTCCCTGTTTGACCCCAAGGAAATGGTTGAAGAGAACAAGGAGCACTTCAACAAAATACTTAACAATTTTTTGGCAGATTACCACTTCAATGATAAACTGTTTCAAGATGAAATAGGTCAGGAGGCGTAAGCATGAATGATACACAACAAAAACAATTAGGCGCAACCCTATGGACAATAGCTGATAAGCTGCGAGGAGCAATGAATCCAGATGACTTCCGCGACTATATGTTATCTTTTCTTTTCTTGCGTTACCTTTCTGATAATTATGAGGAGGCAGCAAGGAAAGAGCTTGGCAAAGACTATGATCAATGCGAAGCTGATATAATTAATGCTATTGTTGAGACAAGACAGTCGGTGGACAATGGTAAAGATAAGGGTTCTTCAACCTTTAATGCCTTTCCAGGAGTAGAAACTCTTGTAAAAGAGTTTGCCAATGTGCTGAGAGAACAAAATTATCTCGCACCAAAAGATAATAGAAAAGTGACACCTCTTGGTGTTTGGTATGCAAAAAATAAAGACGATGTGACGACATTTGAAAAGCAAATGCGCCGCAAGGTACATTATGTAATTCAACCGGACTATTTGTGGAGCAATATATATGAGTTGGCGAGAACACAAAGCAGCGACTTGTTAAAAACTTTGCAACAGGGATTTAAGTATATAGAAAACGAATCCTTCGACAGTACATTTCGCGGTTTGTTTTCTGAAGTCAATCTCGACTCTGATAAGCTTGGTAAAAATTATGAAACCCGAAACACCATGCTGTGCTCAATTATAACCGAAATTGCCGAAGGACTTGCTGGATTTACCAACGAAACCGATCTTTTAGGAAATGCCTATGAATACTTGATTGGTCAATTTGCAGCAGGATCAGGCAAAAAAGCCGGAGAGTTTTATACTCCCCAGCAGATTTCTAATATCTTGTCACGCATTGTTATACTTGACAGCCAAAATCCCAGTGCAGGCAAAAAGCCATATATTAACAACTTGCTAGACTTTGCTTGTGGTTCGGCTTCGTTGTTAATTAATGTCAAAAAGCATCTTGAACCAAATAGTATTAGCCAAATATATGGGCAAGAAAAGAACATAACAACCTATAACCTTGCGCGCATGAATATGCTACTTCATGGGTTCAAAGATTCTGAGTTTCAAATCTTTCACGGAGACTCTTTGTCGAATGACTGGGATATCTTAAATGAGATGAACCCGGCAAAAAAAATAAAATGCGACGCCGTTGTTGCAAATCCTCCTTTCAGCTATCGTTGGGAACCGAATGAAACACTGGCTGAAGATTTTCGCTTTAAAAGCTATGGGCTTGCCCCTAAATCTGCAGCTGACTTTGCCTTCTTGTTACATGGATTTCACTTTTTAAGCGACGAGGGCACAATGGCAATTATTTTGCCTCATGGTGTTTTATTCCGTGGTGGCGCAGAAGAGAGAATCAGAACTAAGCTACTAAAGGATCAAAATATCGACACGATTATAGGCTTGCCGTCAAATCTCTTTTTCTCAACAGGCATTCCTGTTTGTATTCTTGTTCTCAAAAAATGCAAGAAATTTGATGATGTGTTGTTTATTAATGCAAGTGAATACTTTGAAAGAGGTAAGCGCCAAAATGTTCTTTTGCCGGAACATATCGATAAAATAGTTGAAACATACCAATTCCGCAAAGAGGATGATAAAAAGTACTCGCGTCGTGTTTCAATGGAAGAGATTGAAAAGAATGACTTCAATCTAAATATATCAAGATATGTGAGTACAGCTATGGAAGAAGAAATCATTGACATAGCAGATGTAAAAAAGAGGTTGGATACAATTGAAGAAGATATATTTAAGGCAAAGACAAAGCACAATCAATTTTTGAAGGAGCTTGGATTGCCCGAGTTACCATAAAGGAAGATGTGCTGTTACAGATGTACGGGTTGCAAAATAGGTTTTACAGGCAATATCCATATGAGGGAGGGCTTTCTGTGGTCGAATCAAACAGAATTGAATATAAATCCACATTAAATGATAAGTTGGAACGTGAAGTTGTTGCATTCCTTAATTATCATGAGGGTGGTATGATTTATATTGGCATCGACGATGCCGGAAACACTGTTGGCATTAATGATGCTGACGATGTTCAATTAAAGATTGTTGACCGTATAAAAAACAATATATTGCCACATACATTAGGTTTGTTTGATGTAGTACTTGAATCTCGTGATGATAAAACTGTAATTAAAATCGTTATTTCGAGCGGCAACGAAAAGCCGTATTATATTAAAAAGCGTGGTATGTCGCCTAACGGCTGTTTCGTGAGAGTGGGTAGTTCCACACAGCCGATGACAACAAAAATGATTGATGAAATATATGCGAAAAGAGCTCGGCAGGTTTTGTTGTGTAATATTCCATCACCACGTCGGGAGCTTACATTCAGTCAATTGAAAATTTACTATGAAGAAAAGGGATTAGAGCTTGGGAAGAGCTTCAAGCAAAATCTCGATCTTTTGTTGCCAGACGGTAATTACAACTATGTTGCATATCTTTTGGCTGATAATAACGCTACATCAATAAAAATCGCAAAATATAAAGGCGTAGATAAGGTTGACCTTATTGAAAATGAAGAGTATGGTTTTTGTTCATTAATCAAGGCGACACATAAGGTTATTGATAAGCTCGAAATAGAAAACAAAACATTTACACAAATCACATCATCTGCCACCAGAAAAGAAAAACAAATGATAAATGGTATCGCATTGCGTGAGGCGGTCATAAATGCTATTGTCCACAACGACTATAGCCGTGATGTTCCACCGCTGATAGAAATTTATTCAGATAGATTGACAATTACTTCTTATGGCGGATTGGTTGATGGCTACACAAAAGAAGACTTGTTTAATTGCATTACAATGCCAAGAAATCGTGAGCTTATGAGGGTATTTCGTGACTTAGATTTGGTGGAGCAGCTCGGTTCCGGTATGAATAGGATTTTGAGTGTTTACGATGAAAGTATTTTTAAGTTTACGCCTAACTTCATGATTATTACATTTTATTTTGAACAAGAATTTATCTCGCCAAATGGCGAGATAAATGGCGAGATAAATGGCGAGATAAATTCGGAGCGTATATTGCTTGAACTTGAAAAAAATCCAAGTTCAAAACTTATAGAATTGGCAAATTCAACATCTCTAAGTCAAAGAACTGTAACAAGAGAATTGAAAAAGCTGAAAGATGCCGGGAAAATTACACGTGTCGGTTCAAACAAAACAGGGTATTGGGAAATTATGAAATAAACATTTTTCATGAGTGCATTTTGAGTACAATAATTTTGCGACTCAAAATAAATAATGATAATTGGGATAATATGGATAATAGAACACCCGAATATCAATCAAAAATACACATGACAAAGTATTTGAAGTCGAGTGGGAATGATAGCAACAAACCCTGCAAACCCTTGGGTTAAGGTTAATAAGGATGTATGCTGACAATTAAGTTTGTTTAGCTTACATCCTTACTTTTTTGAGATATTGTATTGTAATAAAATTTATGGGGCTGAGTTTATGGAAAAGTTAGAAAGATACATTTATGAAAATGGTATCATTTATGAGTTAGGCGAGCATGATTGTTATTATCCTGCTGTTTATATTGACGGCTATCTTGATGATATAAATGGCAATTATGCAAAAGCACGGTTTGAATATTTGCTTGAATGTGGATTAGAGCTTTTGGTTGAATTGGCGGCTGAGGATAAGATTATTGAGTATTTTACACATTATCAGCAACGCATGTGCGAAGAAGAAAAACAAATAATTGCACAATCAACGATTCAAGACAAAATGGCGGAGTTTATCGCTCAAGAGATACTGATGTATCAGGATATGAATTAATGAAAACAGCACATAACGATAAAAATAATTCGTTATGTGCTGTTTCATAAAGAAGTAATCCGTATGTATTGATTTGTTCGAAAATATAAAAAGCCACTTCAATAATTTGTATTTTAATCATGCTATGTGATATTCAATTATTTTGATTGTATTAACAATAAAATCGTATCAAATGCTTAAACACAATATTATTAGCTGAATTATTATCCTTTAGTAACCCATTCGGTAACTATTCTTAATATTATTACCAAATAATTCTTGTTTTATTCTACAAATTGTGATATAATTTTATTAAATATTCATTAACAGAGATTAATTTGGCTATAATGCAAAGATTTCGTAGTATATTGTCCATATTGCAACTGGAATTGATAGATCTATTGTGCTTTTTGCAAATTTGACATAAGAGAGGAGGCATGCACTTGAAGGAACTGTTTAGATTAGTAGTGTGGTTGCAAAACCGTTGGAAGCCTGTGTTTACAAGACTTATTATTGCTATTTTGGCTGTGTTAGCCATATTGATTACTGAAACAAGTTGGGATTTTCCATTCTGGAACGATAATGACATTTGGAAACTCTTTGGGGTTAAATTCTTAATCTTACTATCGCTTTATTTATTGGGTGAATTATCACAGAACTTTTTCAGCAGGTTTTCAAAACCATTTTTCAATCTAGTGGATTTGGAAGCTGATGTTTTAAAATACAATATTCATGTAACATGTTTTAACGAAAACTCAAGTGAGAATTTGTTGTTAGAAGAAGATGAAATACATATTGTAACGGATACATTAATTGACTATGATATCCCATTTTCTTCATCAATAGTAAAAGCACTTGAAAACGCCGCCAATTATTTCTACTACCTGCCAATTGGAGATTTACAAGATAACCAGGAACTTATTCAGGAGACGACTTTATTTGTAAAAAGTTTAATTGAGGTAATGGAAAGCAATCATTTAACCAACGAGAGAATACGAACGGCTCTTTCGCATTTTCATGTTTATAATATTGGGAACCTCAACCGCTATTGTTACAATTTTTCTCAAAGCATATTTAAAGAAAATCAAAACTCCAATAAAATAGATACACTATGCTGGTATCAATCTGTTCATAGTCGAAAAGATGCTCAGGATGATAAGTTATTTTCATTAGAGATGTCTTCAGCATTAAAAGGCAAAGGCATTATAATCGATGAGGAAAATTTGGCACAAATTACACAAAATGCGCAAGTTATGGTTCGAATAAAAGGGAATAGCTCGGATGGTATACGCACTATTGATAAATTTAAATCTTCGCTTAAAAAATTAATAAAAACAAGAATTATTACTATTGGCTCAGAAATTGATATTGGAACCACTGATTTTCCTAAAAATTTTGAAAAAAGCAAAGATGCACTTAATGATTTGCTTGCTAATTAGAAAATAATTATATTCTTAAAATAGTCATTTGAGTTAAGGAGGTCTGTGTGGTACAAACAAGTTTGACTAAAACGCCAAATATGAGGAGGGGTATAGTTGCCACATATAGATAAGCAAATGGTATCATTTTTTTTGACAACTAGGTGTAACTTGCGTTGCATATATTGTTACAATAGTGAAAAACGAGCTGCAATTAAGGAGCAGTCCCTTCCATTACATATCGCAAAAGCGGGTATGGATTACTTCTTTTCAGCTAATCAAAGTAGGCATATTCGATTTTACGGTCCTGGTGAGCCTACACAAGAGTTTGAGTTGTTAAAATCAATAGTTGAATATGGCAAGGAAAAAGTTGGGGACGAGCTAACAGCGGAATTACAGACTAATGGCTGTTTTGGACACCATGTCAGAGAATGGTTGCTTGATAACGTCAATATAATTTGGGTCTCTTTTGATGGCGAACCGAAAATACATGATGCAAATCGCCCTTGTGCAAATGGAAAACCATCTTCACCTATTATTGAAGAGAATGTGAAGTGGTTATTGTCAAATGCAGACGAAAACAAACTAATGATTGGTGCAAGAGTTACAACAACCAATGATAATGTTTATCGTCAAAAACAGACAGTGGATTATTTTAGTTCGCTTGGCATAAAATATATATGGACTGATCCTGTTTTTCCATCAGTTGGTATAGTTCCTGTTTGTTGCGACAAACAAAAATTGGGAGAGTATAGTTTCGATATGGATGCTTATGCGGACAATTACATTGAGGCATATCGATACGCAAAAAAAAGCGGAATATTTTATGGAAGCTTTTTGACATGCAATTTCGATGGAAAGTGCAATAAACATTGTAGGGCATGTACTCCAGTTCCACACTTCACCACAGACGGCTATGTGTCAGCTTGCGATTTAGTTACGTTCGGACAAGAAGCGCATCATATGGATTGTTTTGTTTATGGTAAGTGGAATGAAGAAAAGAAGCAATTCGAGTTCGATGAAACGAAGGTGCAAATGCTTCAAGAGCGTACGACCGACAATATGCACCACTGCAAAACATGTGAAGTTCGCGAACATTGCGGAGGATACTGTTTAGGTGAGACATTAAACGAGAGCGGTATTCTTTTAGGACAGAAACCCAAAACTTGTAATGCTATTAGAAGGATTGCAAAAGAAATTGGATTTTTACAAGAACCATATCCGTTTTTGCATCCATAAATTTAAAAAATATTAGGAGGTTGTCAAAATGAAAGCAGTTGTTATTGGTGCGGCAAAGCCTGGTTATGCGGAATCTATCGCAAGAAAGCTCATAAAGAATGGAATTTCGGTAATAGGAACATACGATTCGGAATATGCCGAAAACGCACAAAAATTATTAAAAGAATTCTCGTCCGAAGAACTAACCCTTACTCAGGTTGATTTAGCTTCTCGTAGTGAATTAAGTTGTTTTGCATCCTCCATTAAAGAGAAAATAGAGGGTATGTTTTTCGCACAATTTTTCTTTGACATGGAAAACCCCGACTCTTTTGATTATACAATTTGGGATAAAAGTCTCGCTATAAACCTAACAGCACCCAATTATCTTATCCATGAATTAAAGGATAAGATGAACAACGGGAGTTCAATTGTTATTCTGACAAGCACCGAGGGTTTTAGAGGTTCTTATGGGGCTTCCGCTTATGCAGCTACCAAAGCAGCTATTCATAATTTGGTTAAAACTTTGGCAAACACTCTTGGAAAGCGCGAAATTAGAGTGAATGCCCTCCCTGCCGGTTGGATTGGTGGGGAAATGGATACAGATGAAATTTTCAACAAATCAAGAAGTCTCACTCCTTTGGGTCGTTTAGGTACTGACGAAGAAGTAGCAAATGTAGCTTATTTTTTGTTTTCCAAAGAATCCAGTTTTGTTAATGGAACAACTCTAGTTGCAGATGGTGGGTATCTTTGCTCTGATCCTCTTTCCAAGTATGAATTTGAAGATACTTTTGAGAAATAAAATTCGTTTTTTGGGAAAGGAGGGAAGCGCTATGCCGAACAATAAGGACAAGCTTTCGATAGGTAAATGGCAAGCATCTGATTATGTTTCAATTGTAATCCAAATAGCACTTCCTTTGATAGCAATTTTAGTTGCTTGGTTAGTCCCTACCTTTGTGCCGGCAACTGCAACCATTGCGGCTACACCTGGAATTCCAGAGGATGTGAAATTGGCGATAATGGGACTTGGACTTATGACTCCATTAATTGTAAATCAAATAGCTATGACGAATGATCACACGAAAAGCGAATCTTCTTTTCAAGATGTGGATGCAAAACTTGCTACTTTAGAAGAACGTTTTGCTCAGATGAATCCTATGCTAGAAAGAGCTTTTTTGTGTGGCAATGACAGGGTAATGAGATTTGCACAGCGAAGAATGGGCGAAGTCAATGTTAAAATTAAATTTGCAATAGATAACCTACACTCCGGCAAACTCATGCCTCGTGATTACTATGACGAACTAGAATATTTGGCGAAACTGATAATGGATGATAAAAGGATTGAGGGAGCGGACTTTCAAGGCGAAATATGGGCAATGACGAGTTTTGCTCCCGATGAATGGATAAAGGACGATAGTTATGAGGGAAGTTGGACAGAAACGTTAAAGCAAATGGTTGATATGGGCATCACCACAAAAAGATTGTGCATAGTGCCACCATCTTTATTTGATATGATTAGTGGCGATGAATTTGTAGAGCCAACCAATGAGCAAATGCCTCAATTTCCAGGGTTCATTAAATTGCTGAAAGAATACTATAGTGATAACTCTGAAAAAAACATAGCAAAACATTGGATAATAAGGAACACGGTGGATAACGAGTTAACCCTTGTTGCTGGTTTCTTTGCAATCAAACTAACAAATGGTGAATTACATATCCTTACAGGAGAAACGGTCGATAATTTGGGTTCTCTTACAGCCGAAGAAATATTTGATGAAATAGAGATAAGGGCTTTTCGTGAACGCTGTGATAAACTTATGAAATCATCACGTTATGATCTTGAAAAAGTGATTAAAGAGACAGCTAAATCTTCTGGATTTCTTAAATATCTTACTGATTGTGGTGTGGAAATTCGATGATTACTATAGAAACATTATACGATATCAACGATGCTATTGCAGGTATACGGCGAGAAGTATTTATTGATGAACAAAGCATTGCGGAAGAAGATGAATTTGAGGGTGGCGAGGACACCTTCATTCACTTTTGTATGCACGAAAATGGGATAATCATTGGATATGCACGTGTCTACGTTAAAGACCATATCTTACATATAGGTCGTATTGCAGTAAGAAAGGTCTTTCGACAGCGTGGACACGGCAGACACATAGTTTCTTTTGCTGAAAAGTTTGGTTTAGTAGTAGATTGTGCAGCGATTTCTTTGAATGCACAAATTCAAGCCAAAGGTTTTTATGAGAAAATCGGGTACACCTCAATTGGGGCAATGTTCTTAGAGGCAGGCATTGAACATATAAAAATGATAAAGTCATTTAAAAAGTAAAAAGTGGCAGTGGATATGTTGATTGTCGATTTCAGTATGGGTGCATGCATATCTTTATGATGCTTTACTAAATATTTAATTGAAGTATATGCTTGTAAAAAAGTATCAACACAAAACAGTAACCTATCAACTATAAAAATTAATAGGTTACTGTTTTTGTGGACAGATTATATCGCTTAAAACAAGTTCTTCTGCGCAAGTCTTGGTATTATTCATTTTTAAAGCTAATTAGCATAGAGAGAATATGAACTTCCAAGTTAAACGTTAACAACCCTTCCCAAAACCCTGCAACGCCATTTTAACCGCATCGCCAAAACTCAACATACCGTCATATCCGCATTCGTAGAGTGCGGATATTTTTTGTGCGGTTATAGATTGAATTTGCTCATTTGAAAGCCCTTTATCTTGCAAAACGATAGTTTCATCACTAGCGGTATTTTTAACGTCAATATAGCCATTTTGGATTTTATTGGCAAGAGATACGCTGTTTTGCAAGATGAATAATATCTCTTTTCCTGTATTATGTTCTCCGGCAAGCTCTAAAAGTTTGCTGATTTCAGCCAAATAACTCTGAATAGGCTGTTGCGGCAGATGTTCGGATATTTCCATAAATTTCATTACTTTTTCAGAAGTATATTCCTTATCGTCCTGATGTTTAAACTCACTTTTCCCAATCAAATATTCAACGGTAACAAAGAAATAATCAGCAAGTTTAAGCACAAATGCAATGTCGGGACTGCGCTTGTCCATCTCGTAATTGTTGATAGTCATGCGGGAAACACCCATAATATTCGCAAGCTCCGCTTGGCTTAGTCCTTTTTCTTCTCTTAGTTTTTTAATTCTTTCAGCTATCATAAAAATACCTCATTTCGATTTGTATGTACAAAGTATAACACACAAAGAAAACAAAATCAAGCATTATTTTATTTTGATAAAAATAGTTGACAACGTGTATGACATATGTTATTATAAGATAACGAATTTATTCAATGTGATATTATGATTAAATTTGTAAACGCAGATAACGATAATCGTCTATCGTTATCAAGATTGGAGGACTTTAATTTGTATAGTAAAAAAGCGGTAGAAATGTGTATTATTGAAAAGTTGAAGGATTATTTAAAAATGAGCAGTAATTTAAAATATAATGATTTTAGAAAAACATTCAATTGTCCGTTTTGTAACGGAAAAGGTTCGAGGGAGGCAAGCTGTACGGTGGAGGATAATGGCACGATATATAACTGCTCCATGTGTTACAGCAAAGGCAATATTTTTGACCTGTTTCGCAAGCTCGAAAAACAATTGGAGAACAATAAGATTATTAATATTTTAGCAGAAAGATTTCAGGTGTATGAGGAATTGTCAAAAGGGCATTTTGACGTTACCGATGCGGAAACATTAGCCAACGCCGAATTAAAAGAAGCGAAATTTATTGTTTCTGCACTAATACCACAGGGGTTGAGTATTTTGGCTGGGAGTCCGAAGGTGGGTAAATCGTGGTTGGTGTTATGGCTTTGCAATCAAGTTGCGTGTGGCGTGAAAGTATGGGATTATGACGTTTTGCAAGGTGCAACGCTGTATTTGTCTCTTGAAGATAACGAGCGGCGTTTGCAAAATAGGCTTTTGAGCATTACCGAAACGCCATCGCCCAATTTGTATTTTGCTACCATAGCAAACAGCATTAATGAGGGGTTAGATTCTCAAATCAACTCTTTTATGTCAGAGCATAACGATACAAATTTAATCGTTATTGATACTTTGCAAAGGGTTAGAAATGCAACCGGCAAAAATAGCCTCTACTCCACCGATTACGAAGATATTTGTTATTTAAAGGCACTTGCCGACAAGCACGACATCGCAATTTTGATTGTACACCATATGAGAAAAATGCAAGATAACGACCCATTCAATATGTTTTCGGGTTCAACAGGAATAATCGGAGCTGTAGATAGTGCGATGGCACTTGTTAAAGAAAGTAGAATGTCTAATAAGGCAACAATACAAATCACAGGGAGGGACGATGCTGACAAAATCCTCATGCTTGAATTTAATCATGATACATTTATCTGGGACATGGTTTCAAGCAATGCGGAAGAATATATCAAGCAACAGACCTTTGAGGAAAGCAGCGTGATAACTGCATTAATCAAATTCATAGGCGATGTGAAAAGCTGGGACGGTACAGCTACAGAGCTTATTGAGATTTTAGGCGGTTACGCAGTCGGTATTCCAACATTGCCGAACAAGCTGACACGGGAGATAAATATGTATAAGGACGAGCTGCTTGCGCGGAATATTAATTTTTCAAGCAAGCTCACAAAGGGAAAGCGGCTTATACATATAAATTTATCGTTACCACCGTTTTCATCGTTAGACACCGTTATTTAGCAGTAATTGTTCAGAACGATGAAAACAATAAAAACGATAGTTTCGATAGGAACGATAAAATTCGGTAAAGCGCAGTAATTCTATCCGTAAGGATAGGCAAGCTACCTAAATGTCATACAATTTTCAATTGTTGCATTTAGTACTTTTAAAGAAACGGGAGGTAACACCTATGAACAAAAGCGAAAGATTGAATTTCAGAGTTTCGGCATATGAAAAAAATATTATTCAGAACAAAGCAGAGAGGTCAAAAACAAATTTATCGGGATATTTATTATCCTGTGCGTTAGATAAAAAAATTGTGGTGGTTGACGGTTTGCGTGAGGTGCTTAAAGAACTTCGGAAAATCGGAAATAATTTGAACCAATTAACCGTTCTTATGCGGTTAGGAAAAATTGAAAATGCGAACCTGCAACCGATTAAAGAGGATTTTGATAAGGTTATTACGGTAATTGAAGAAATGAAGGAATCCCAATAATGGCGATTATTAAGATGAAACCGCCTAAAGCAGGAAAAATATATGGTCTTAAAGCAATTTTAGATTATATACAAAATCCGCACAAAACAGACGGAGGTCTGCTTGTATCGGCAAAGGATTGTTTGCTCGAAAGTGCGTTTAAGCAGATGGTCTTAACAAAAGAGGATTTTCAAAAATGTACAGGCAGACAGTATATCCACATTATCCAGTCCTTCGCCAAAGACGATGTATTAACGCCGGAGATTGCACATGAAATAGGTGCACGGCTTGCGGAGTCATTTGCAGGATTTCAAGCGGTTGTTGCGACACATACGAACTGTGAGCATTGCCACAATCATATTGTTTTGAATACAGTGAATTTTGAAACAGGTGTAAAATGGCAGCAGACGCAAGATGATTTAAAAGCATTAAAAGCCTATTCCGACAGTCTTTGTAAAGAATACGGTTTATCGGTCATTGACACATCAAAGAAAAATCATTGTCAAAATTACGGCGAATATAAATCAGGAATGAAAAGTTGGAAGGCTGAACTTGCCGAAGCTGTTGCGGAGGCGGTAAAAAGCAGTTTCAGCAGGCAGGGATTTATTCATAAGCTGTATGAAAAAGGTATTGAAGTCGATTTTGGCAGAAATAATGTAATGTTTACAATTCCGGACGGTAAAAAGTGTGGCAGTAATAAACTTGATGGATATGGTGACTTCTCAAAAGAAAATCTCGAAAAATATTTCGACTACAATTGTTATCTTATCAAGCGTGACAATTTAGACGGCAATTTTATAAGTGATGCATATTATCAAGTGGGAGTATTGCTGGCGCCGAGTAATCCGAATTGTTTAAATGACAAGGTATATGCGAATGAAGAATTTACAGAATTAGAAGGTCAGGCGTTGATGGAATACATTATCAAAAAGAAATCAACGTCACATATTAAATGGATTGCGGAGAATAATCAAAATCATAACAGCAGTCAAGCATATCTGCTAGTGTCGGCGGATGAGCTGTTTCGGGCGGCATATGCGGAAAAACATTATCAGGAGCAATATCAACACGAAAATTATCACGAGGAGGATGAGGACGAGTGGGAGATGTAGAAATTATTTTATATTCTACAAGCATAGACGGAACAAGAGTTAAGCTACGGAAAATTGGTAACACAACATATACCGTTACATCGGTTTTTAATAAGCGTTCTGAAATCAATGTATTGCACAAACTCAACAGACTTATGGAAAGGGATGCAGAAAATTTCGGCAAAACATCTGGCATTTCAAACCAGTCTGTGGTATGATAATAGCAACAATACATATTTCAAACTGGTTTGGACTGTAAGCGGAAGGAGGAAATTTGAAACAGTCAAATCAACAAATAACCGCCTTGTATTGCCGTTTATCACGAGATGACGAAAATCAGGGCGATTCTAACAGCATAGCAAATCAAAAAGTAATATTAAGCAAATATGCAACGGATTATAAGCTGTCAAACCCGCAGTTTTACGTTGATGATGGGTACTCAGGGTCGAATTTCGAGAGACCGGATTGGAAACGCCTTGTTTCAGATGTTGAGGCAGGGAACATATCAACTGTGGTTACAAAGGATTTATCTCGTATAGGTAGGAATTATCTTCAAACAGGCATGTACATAGAGATGATATTTCCGCAAAACGATGTGAGGTATATTGCAATCAATGATAGCGTGGACACTTTAGGTAGTGACAACGATTTTATGCCACTGAGAAATCTTTTTAACGAGTGGTTCGTTCGTGACACAAGCAAAAAGGTGAAGGCTGTTTTTAAGTCGAAAGCACAACGAGGTGAACGGCTTGGCGGACGAGCGCCGTATGGATATGACCTAATTGACAAAAAGTTGTTTGTAAACGAGGAAACCGCACCCATTGTTAAACGTATTTTTGACCTCTGCATTGACGGCTACGGTCCGTCACAGATAGCACGAGTATTGCGTGAGGACAATGTCTTGACGGTGAATGCCTACGAATATCGAAAGACAGGAAAAGTAGGCAACGATATTTCAATCGGCAAACCATATCGTTGGTCAGAACAGTCTGTTGCAGGAATTTTGGCGAACAAAGAGTATTTGGGACATACGGTGAATTATAAGTACACCAAACCATCGTACAAGCTAAAGAAAATCATTGCCAATCCCGAAGAATCACAGTTGGTATTTGAAAATACCCATGAAGCGATTATTAATAAAGAAACATGGGATATCGTACAAAAAATCCGTGCAAATAAACGCCGACCGAGCAAATATGGGGAATTGGGTATGTTTTCAGGGCTTGTAGTATGCTTTGATTGTGGTAAAAACCATCGGCATATACGAGCTAAATCCCTATCTCCAACGCAAGAATCCTACGTTTGCGGAACGTACAGGGGCAAATCAAAGGACTGTACACCGCACTCAATCCGAGTTTCTGTTTTGGAACAGCTCATTTTGGAGGATATCAGAAGAACCGTCAAGATTGCATCATCGCATGAAGATGAATTTTTAAATAATATCATGCAAAATTCTATGAAAAATGAGCAAAAGGAACTCGCTTTGAAAAAGCGTGAATTGGAGAAAGCAAACAAGAGGATTTCCGAGTTGGATGGACTTTTCAAACGGATTTATGAGGATAACTATTCCAATAAATTATCGGATGAACGCTATTGCAAACTATCCTCTGATTATGAGGCTGAACAACAAACACTTAAAACGAGTGTACAGCTTCTGCAAGCCGAAATCACCGAAAAATCTCAAAAGGCAGTCAACATTGAGGCTTTTATGAAAATCGTCAAGAAATACACAGATTTGCAGGAGCTAACACCAACGATTCTAAGAGAATTTATTGCTAAAATCGTTATCCACGAAAGAAATAGAACAAACGGAAAGACCAGTCAAAAGATAGATATATTCTATAACTTTGTCGGACAACTGCAATGCTGCTAAAGCACTAAAACGCAGAAAACGGTAGAAAATCTTATGATTTTCTACCGTCCTGCAAGGAAATTTGAAAAAACATCCTTATTACTGCTAACCCTTGCTACAAGCGGGATTGTAAGTTTATAAACAGTCTTGTGTCAACATTAATTGTATTTATCTATATATAAAAATCTACCGGCAAAGCCGGTAGATTTTCTTATGCGGGCATAGCCCTATTTTACTAGCAACGCCTCAAGGCGTATGTGCGGTCTACCATCTGCGTTAAGGCTTGTTACTTACCATCCGTAAACGGGTCGTTGTATTCTTTCATTATCAACTGGTCTGATAGTTGGCCCTCTTTCAGCTGATTTTGAATGCACTCTACTATTCTCTTTATACTTTTACAGGTTGTGTCAACATAATACCCTCGACACCAGAAACTTCGGTTTCCACATTTGTACTTCAAGTTCCCATGTCGCTCGTGTATCAACAGACTTCTCTTCCCCTTCAAAAACCCTACGGTGAAACTAACATTCGGGCGAGGTAGTGATAATTATATAGCCACTTCGCCTATTTTTTATTGACTTATACTATTTTTTTACGTGAGGAACCAAACCGCAAAATAGGGAAAATGAACGTGAGTGAGTTTGACCGCAGCAGACCGAAAAACAGGCTTTGACAAGAAGGCGCAGCGCGGATTTTCGTGGGGTTTGAGGAACTTTCCCCAACGAGCGTAAACAAGAATTGGAAATCCAAAGATAACGTCTCATAAAAAGACGTTGAGTTTGGTTTAAGTTTTTCGCCCCATAGGGATGAAAAGCCTAACGCCTTTGAAGTGAATAGTATATTGCAGTATCAATCTTTTTCGCCGCCATTTTTATGACAAAAATTTTATCTTTCTCTTGAAAAATGTTGTATCTTTTGTTATAATAAAAAACATAGGAGTGTGATGAAATTATGAAGACGATTGCAATTGTGCAATAGATGAACAAGGCCGAACAATTACATTGCAAAATTGCACCAAACCGCCGCACCTTTTCAATTATTGGACAGGCAGCAAAAACAAACCGTATAAAAGCTTGAAAAGTTATGGTATGGATAAGAATTTCAAAAGGTGGAATCAAACTTAGATGAAAACCACACAAAATAATGTTCTATTAGATAAATATAGGGAAATAATGATTGATATTAAATCAAGGATTGCGTTTATATCTGCTGTTTTGTTGCATGAAGTAGAAATTGCCTGCACAAATATTGAAGTGGAAACCTGTGGGTTACAAATAAGAAAAATAATAGAATCTATTATGCTTTCATCTCTGTTGCTAAATGAAAATGAGTTAATACAACAATATTCGAATATCAATAATTGGTGGAATGCAAAAAGGATATTTAATGATATTAAGAAAATAAATCCTTATTTTTTCCCAAAAGCTAACATTGTTACCGCAAGACCCGGACTGCACCTCACGCATCAAAATTTTGAACAATTATACGATGAATGCTGTAATCTTTTGCACGCAAATAATCCGTTGGCTTCCTCCATGGATTATACAGAGTATAGGGAAAAACTACATCTGTGGACGCATGGCATTATAAATTTACTAAATGACCATATTGCGATACTTTCTAATGATAAATACCTTGTGGGATTATCTGCAAAACTTTATTTTAATGAAAATAAAACTCCGGAAATTGTACTATACGAGTCCGAAATATCTAAATCCGAATTAAGGAGATGGAGCAACTGAACAACAATCTTGACGGCTTTTCAGTGAATAATGTATCAAATAAAGATAAAAACAGCGAAACTATATAAATATACCATAATAAAAAGAGCCAACTGATTTGAATGCCGCCCCAGAATATACAAACAGCACAAAAAGAGACCCTTGTGGTAATATTGAAAATTAAGCAAGAAACAGGCATCGTTTTTCAAGTGGTGTCAGTTTTGATTTAAGCTGAATCCGTTCGTTGTTGTAAAAATCTATGTATTCACCTATGATGACCCGCGCTTCGTCATAGGTGAATATTTTTCTCCGATTAATACACTCTGCTTTCAAAATCCCAAAGAAATTTTCAGCCATAGCATTATCATAACAGTTTCCACGCCTTGACATTGATGGCGTAATGCAGTATTCTTTAGTTAGGTTGAAATATGCGTGTGAGGTGTATTGAAACCCTTGGTCACTGTGGAGTTGCAGCTCTGCGGTGACCGTTTCTTTTTTCTTGGCAAGTTTTATTGTGTCGGTTACAAGATTGACTGTTTGCTCCGTTCCGGTCTTGTATGCCACGATACTGTTATCATACAAATCTCGTATCATTGAAAGATACAGTACACCTTGTTTTGTGTGAATATACGATATGTCCGTCACCCATTTTTCATTGGGTCTGATTGCCGTAAATTCTCTGTTGAGTAAGTTTGGATATTTGTGCAGATATTCGCCAAATCGGCGATATGCCCTGTATCTTCGCACCTGTGAAAGCAGATTGTATTTATTCATAACTCTCAATATGGTTTTGGGATTATGATGAATCCCTTGCCGCGCAAGCCAGATGTGAACCCTTCGATACCCGTACGTCTGCTTTGTTTTTTCTTGACATTCTCGAATCTTTTCGGCTAGTTCTAAATCTCTTGCAGGTTTATCCATCCGTGAAACATACCCATAATATCCGCTTCGTGACACGTTGAAAATCCTGCACATTTCGCTAATACTGTATTTCTCTTTGTGCCGATAGATGATTATATATTTTGCTGCGGCTCTCACTTCCTTTCTGTGTGCGATAGAAAATCCCGCATCAGTTCATTTTCCATTTCAAGTTGTCTGATTTTGCTTTCTTTTCTGGCAAGAATATATTCCAGTTCGTTAACCTTATCCGCTTCTGAAATTACATAATCTTTTGACGGCCGACCTTTTTTCATCAGCGCAATGCCGGCGGCTGCTTTCCTTTGCGCAGTGTTGTATCTTGTGATAAAGTTTGTAAGTTGTTTAAGATTAAAACCCAGCGCTTCGCAAATTTTTCGTTTCACAACTCCTTTTGAACGCATTTCAAAGATTTCTTTTTCATACATTTTGATGTTTCTATAACTTCTTGGCATAGCAAAACCTCCTGTGGCTTTATTTTACCACAGGAGGTCTCTTTTTTCTATTGGCTGGTTTTACTGGGGCGGTTCAGCCACAGCCGCCCCGCAATTTCAAAACCCTCTTAAACATCCATAATAATCGGCAGCACCATAGGCGACCGCTTAGTCTTCTTATAAAGCATATGCCCGATGGCATCCTTCAGGTGCGCCTTAATGGTTGCCCAGTCGGAAATATTTTCCGCACGGCAGCTCTCGATGGTGTCAATGGTAACCTTCTTTAGAAGGTCCATCATATCCTCGTTTTCGCGAACATAAATAAACCCGCGGGACACAATGTCAGGTCCTGCAACAATGCCGCCGTCCTCCTCAGAAAGACCCACAACAATAACAATCATGCCGTCCTGTGCCAGATGCTTTCTGTCTCGCAACACAACATTTCCAACATCGCCGACCCCGAGGCCGTCAACAAATACCCGGCCTGCCGGCACCATTGCGGTAAGCTTACAGTCTTTTTTGCTCAGCTCCAGCGTACGCCCGATATCGCCGATAAAAATCTTTGACGGCGCAATGCCCACCGCCTGCGCAAGCTTCGCATGGGTCTTTAAGTGACGGTATTCACCATGCACCGGCATGAAATTCTCCGGCTTGGTAAGCGCTAAAATCATCTTCAGCTCTTCCTGGCAAGCATGGCCCGAAACGTGCACCTCGGCAAACCGCTCGTAAATAACGTCGGCACCCTTTTTAAACAGCTCGTTAATGACCCGGTAGACGGTCTTTTCATTGCCCGGAATGGGGGTTGCGGAAATAATAATCTTGTCGCCCGCACCCAACTCAATCTGCTTATGATTGGAAAAAGCCATGCGGTACAAAGCCGACATAGGCTCACCCTGGGACCCGGTTGTAATGATACAAACCTTGTCCTTGGGGTAACGGCCAATGGCGTTAATGTCCTGAATCACCGACTTGTCGTCGTTTATATAACCAAGCTCTTTCGCAACCTGTACAATCTTTTCAAGACTGCGCCCGGAGATGGCGACCTTACGGCCATACCGCTTGGCCGCTTCAATAATTTGTTGAATACGGTGCAAATTACTGGCAAAGGTTGCAACAATAATACGGTCGGGGCAATTCTTAAAAATACCGTCAAAGCTCTCGCCCACCTTACGCTCGCTCAAGGTAAACCCGGGGCGATCCGCATTGGTAGAGTCAGAAAGCAAGAGCCGAACACCCGCATTCCCCAGTTCACCAAAACGGGCAAGATTCGCCATCTCACCGGTAATGGGAGTTGAGTCAATCTTAAAGTCGCCTGTCTGCACCACAACGCCAATGGGCGTGGTAATCGCCAGCGCGCAGCTGTCTGCAATAGAGTGGTTGATATGTATAAACTCAACCGACATGCAGCCCAGGCGCACAACGTCACCGGCCTTGACCGTGTGCATTTTTACCTTGTCAATAAGCTTGTGCTCCACAAGCTTTGTGTCAATAATCCCGCGGGTCAGCGCCGTTGCGTACACCGGGCAGGAAAGCTCCCGCAGAACATAGGGCAGCGCACCGATATGGTCTTCATGCCCGTGGGTAATCACGATACCGCGAACCTTTTCCTTGTTTTTTTCCAGATAGGTAATGTCGGGGATGACAATATCAACACCCAGCATTTCCGAATCCGGGAACGCAAGACCTGCGTCCACCACGAAAATATCATTTCCGTATTCGTATACGGTCATATTCTTTCCGATTTCGTTGATTCCGCCTAAGGGAATAATTTTTAGTTTTTGTGCCATGTTAACCTCATTTCTTTCTTGTGCAGCAAATAAAAAAGCAGTCGCTCCGGCCGTAAAAAACGCACCAAAACAAACGGACAACAAAACGCTTTCCGTTTCCCGCAACAAAGAGAAGGCAATACAAAAAGACCGTTCCGCACTGCACTTCAAATCGGTTGAAGAAAACAATGCCGGAAACGGAACAAAATCTTGCAATCCCTTTTAATTTGCGCAATTTGTTTGTATAACACGATTTTTCCGCATCGCAGCAAAAAAATCTACAGTTCAATATCAATGCCATTTGAATATATTATTTATAGTATACCACAGAATATATGTAAAATGCAAGCTTTTTTGTCGAAAACCTGTTTTTATTTTAAAAATCACCTTGTTTTGCTTGCACTTACCCCGCTATTCGCGTATAATAGTATAATCAATTAACTTGAAAACAAGTGTATTTGCTTTCAAGAACGCGCAACTGCGGCGTAGGGCGACCAGTCGCCCTTAATTAGATTCAATAGGCAATAATCGGCAAAGCGCGGGGCTTTGCCGCACCGCCTAAAGCGGTGGTTAAAAACAGTGTGAACACTGTTTTTAAAGTTAATTGACTATATCATACGGTATGCGCGAATAACAGCGAAAAATGGAGGGACTTTTATGGAGCCTATAACCTTTCGGCAGACATCAATCACCGGCGGATTTTGGCAAAAGCGGCAGGAACAAACGCGGAGCGTCACCGTTGACGCGGTGCTGGAACGCTTCACTGAAACCGGCCGATTTGAGGCGATGGCCTGCAAGTGGGCAGAAGGGATGCCGCATCAGCCGCACATTTTCTGGGATTCGGACGTGGCAAAATGGATAGAAAGCGCTTCTTACCTCTTAGAAACCGAACGAAACCCCAAGTGGGAAGCCGTCATTGAAGATGCTATTGACCAAATTGAAAAGAACCGGGACGAGCATGGATATTTTAACATTTGCTTCACTGTTTGCGAGCCGGAAAACCGCTTTAAGAAACGGACGGAGCATGAGCTGTATTGCGCGGGACATCTGATTGAAGCGGCTATCGCCTACTTCCATGCCACAAAAAAAGACCGCTTCCTAAAAGCAATGTGCAAATATGCCGATTATATTGAAACTATTTTCGTGAAAGAAGCGGCGGCGGACTTCACCACTCCCGGCCACCCGGAAATTGAGCTTGCGCTGGTGCGGCTCTACCGCTGCACAGGTGAAAAACGGTATTTGCAGCTTGCAAAATTCTTCATTGACAAGCGCGGCACAAGTGAAAAAGACACATTTTACGACTTCGCAAACGCCCGCTACGACCAGACTCACCTGCCTGTGCGGGAGCAGGAAACGGCGGAAGGCCACAGCGTCCGCGCCTGCTACCTATATGCCGCCATGGCCGACCTTGCCAAGGAATATGGTGACAAAGGTCTGCAAGAAGCTTGCTGCAAGCTTTTTGACAACATGACAGAGCGGCGCATGTACATCACCGGCGGCATCGGCCAATCCAACATCGGCGAGGCCTTCACCGTAGACTACGACCTGCCAAACCGCACGTCCTACGCCGAAACCTGCGCCGCCATTTCCCTGGCCTTTTTTGCACAGCGAATGCTGCTTTTAGACGTAAACGCCAAATATGCGGATGTTATTGAGCGGCTTTTTTATAATGGGATTTTGTCGGGAATCTCGCTGGACGGAAAGAGCTTCTTCTATGAAAACGCGCTGGAAATCAACAGGGCGTTGCGGGGCAAGGACGCCTCTGTTGTAGAGGGTCACCGCAGCTGGTTCCCGGCAATAACGCGCTCGGAGGTCTTTGGCTGCTCCTGCTGCCCGCCCAATCTGAGCCGGCTCTTTGCCTCGCTCTCCGACTATATTTATACAAAAGATGACGACACCTATTTTGTCCACCAGTTTATAGAAAGCACCTTTAAGGACGGCAGCGTAACGCTTACCCAAAAAACAAACTTCCCCGCAAGCGGCACGGTAAAGCTCCGCACAGCAGGCATAAAAAAGCTGGCCTTCCGTATTCCATACTGGTGCAAAAAGCTGACAGTTAACGCAACATATACTGAAAAAAACGGCTATGCGTATGTGAGCGGCCTGCCCGAATGCCTTGAAATTGCCTTCCTGATGACCCCAACCCTCATAAAAGCCTCCGAGCATGTGCAAGAGAACTGCGGACGGGTTGCCTTGCAGCTGGGGCCAATCATTTACTGCCTGGAAGGCATCGACAACGGCGAAAATCTGCGCAGCCTTTGGATAGACAAAACCCTGCAAGCACACGTGTCCTACGACCCGTTTTTCGGGGCAAATGTCATCACAGCCAAGGGGTTCAAACAAGAAAGCAATGCGACACTTTACGCAGAGCTAACCGAGAACTTTACGCCTGTTGACCTGAAATTTATTCCCTATTTCGCCTTTGCGAACCGGGGGGAAAGCGATATGCTTATTTGGACAAATTATCGCTAAACATAAAAAACAGGACAGACACTAATCGTCTGTCCTGTTTTCGTTTTACGGCATTCGATGGCATTCATTCACGAATTTTCCGTTAAAATTGCCTCGGTTGTACTTGTACACATGAAAGAGAAATCCCTCATAAATCGGCAGGCGGCAGAAAATCTCCATGACCCCGTCCCCGTCGCAATCAATGATTTCCAGCTTCTCGGCTAAGGGATATTCATAAGGGTCATCGCCTAAAACGTACTGCGCCCACGCCAGCTCGTCCTCGCTCGTTGTCACCGCCATCAGGTAGGAAACAATGTTATAATCCTTATCCAAAAGGCAGAGATAATAGGAAAAATGTGCGTCGTTTGCAGCATATAAAATGTATTCGTCCGCCCCGCAATTGTCCAAATCAATGGCAAGCAGCTCTTGCGCCGTGACGGGCACGGAGAATGCGCCTTCTATCGCCTCTGTAACCGCCGGGATAAAGTCCTGCGTCAAGGGCAGTTGCTTGGGTGTTCGCGGATAGGGGGTTTTTACCGTTGGTACCAGCGATACCACCGGGGAATAGGGCAGCGCCTCCTCCGGCCGCACGTTCCAGGAATAGTCAAGGCCTCGTTCAACAATAGCGCCCGTATAGCTACCCTGAAACACGCCGTTTCCATAGGCGTAATAGGTTCCCTCGTACTTTTCCTGCAAGGCGAAAAGGACCGAGGGGGACGCTATTTCAACCTCAATTTCCCGGTCAGGCATGTAGATAGACAGCCCATGGAACAAAATCGGCGTTGTTTCGATGCCTTGTATCAGCACTGAATCATCCGGCAAAGGCTCCGCCTTCCGGGCAGAGCAGCCGCAAAGACAAGCGGCCGAAAAAAGGAACAGAATTGCAAGTGCAACTACGCGATTTTTCATGTGTGCCACCTCTTTTTTCATTATTTTATACGCCCGGCAGGCGGGCAAAAAACACTACACAAGGGCAAGTGTCCCGTCTCTTTCGCAAATCCGATGTATCTGCGGACGTTCATCAGGCGAAGTATTGGGCGTATGCATAATAAACAGCAACTGACCGCTTTTGTCGGTAAAAATCATGCCATGTCCGCCATCTTTTGAAAAAAGCAATTCCTCTTTATGCCGCCACTTGCCGTCAATTTCCCCATTATCGGAGTAGGCGACCGCCGCCACATAGCCATCCTCAGAAAAGCTCGACCAAACCATAAGCAGCTCACCCGCCTGCAGCCGGTGCATAAAGGGGCCGTCGGTGACAAGCTCCGCACGATCCTTCAGCGCCCATGCCGGTTCCGACGCCTTAAAGAGCAGAAACGGCTCACCCGCCGCCATACGCAAGTCATCAGCCAGACGAACAGCGCACATTTCGCCATCCTGCACCTGTGTCCACTCGTGGCA
>JGI994J12354_10000437_pt1 | contig 41353 bp, 28 predicted proteins | sample IntmicLarv3ML3BL_FD_12354 | JGI IMG/M metagenome (IMG submission 12354) | reverse complement strand
CGTCATAGTACGGGTTAAGTTTCCTTATATGTACTTTGCGTCCGTCTTCAGCTTCTATAATGACGAGATCGTCGGTAAATAACGGTTCATCGTCAAAAATACGGTACCGTTCTCTGTAGTCGTCAACGGTGATAGCGTTATATGAAACAGTTGCTGACAGCGTGAAGAGTGCCAAGAGTATAAAAGTATTTATATGTTTTAAGTTCATAGTGTTTTTCCTCATTATCAGTCTATAAGTCTAAGGCGTGTTAAAACATCATTTTTATGAATATCATAGTTTGGGCAGTTCCACGCGGTTCCTTCATCTAAAACATCAAAAAAGTTTATAGTTCTGGTACCTTCATATCCATGCATCAAACAAGAAGTAGTGCCGCACTCTGTAAATATCCCTATGGCATGGCCTATTTCATGCGTAACATTATTAGCCATGAAATTTTTATACGACGCCTCTTGTTTTGCCGCGTCCCATTGATTTCCTTGCAGTCCAATCATCTTTGCATTATGTAGTTCTGTAGAATGCCCCATACCTTTTATATTTAGATAAATAGGCATAGCTGTTCCACTATAATACCCGGAATTTGGAGGAGTTTCTTCTACCCATCCGGTACCTTGATCGTAAAATGTTACAGCTCCCGGGAACTGAGTATAATACGAGCTTGTCCATGGATCATTATCTTCACCGCCCCAGCCTGTATCATTCTCATCATTGATAGCTCTCATCTTGATGAAATAAGTTTTTTCTAACCCTTGAGGGGAAGATATAGTTTCTATTTCTTGATTAGTAAAATACATAGCCTCTAAAGGTATAGTTACGTTAGAATCTATGACATTTGTTATTGAGCTTACGGAACCGGCATCTTGAACCGGATTATTGAAAGATCTTACAATGTTTACAAAGTCAGAAAGGAGGTGTGCCGGTGTAAAGAAATTAAGTGTCCATCCATTGGAGTCTATCACAGCTCCGGGATGGTCATTATTAGGAATGCTCACTACAACCTTTAGATCTTCTTTTCTCTCAGCTATATCTTCTTCGTCATTCAGCGCGAAATTATTATCGGTTTTTACTATTACTTGATCAACAGCAAGTTTGACTTCATTATTAGTTGTTTTCATATACCCCACAAACGATATTATCCGGTATGTTCTGTTACGCTGTTGTGGAGTGGTGGTATCCCACTTAAAACGAAAAAAACGTCTTTTCATATTAATGGTTGTCCCGTCATCCAAAGTAACAGTACTGTCGGCTTTATAATTATCGTCAAATCTTTTATCCATTGATAAGACTTGTCCGCCGTTATTACCATCCATAGCTATAGCAGATACATCACTGATAATTCCTCCTCCAACAGCTTGAACGGGTACCGGTACTGTAACATCGTCTCCGTATTGGATACGAACATAGACTTTTACATCACTGCCGGAAACTTTACCGGCTATACCGGTTCCGGTCAGACGGCCGGAGTCAGCTTCATTAAACGCGTGATTGGCTCCGGTATTTGAAACAGCTATTATTTGAAGCTGTAAGTCGTCTGAACTGCCTATCCCGGGCATGTTGTAACTCTCAAAAGCTTTTAAAGCTATAGCGTCACATTCCTCGTCTGTTGCCCCATAAACTCTTATGGTTTTAGCGGCAAAACAAGTGAAACAGCCACATAAGATGATGATGGTGAGTACTGTTCTAAAACAATTTGGCATAGTTATATCCTCCTAGTTATACCCTGTTAAGATATCGTAATTTCTTAAATTTACATCCCATGAATCTTTCCATGGTTCTTTTTTATCTCTTCTTTCACGGTGCAGAGCTATAGTCCTTTCCATCTCCGGAAACGCTCGTTCATATCCTTCACTGTTTGTATATTCAGCAAATATTTTCACAAAGTCCGCGCCGAGCGTGTTCAAGCTATCAAGTGATAGTCTATTTTGGGGATACCTTGAATTAATCTCATAAGGTATGGGTAAAGTACCCCAGATTTCAGAACACCACCCCATAAATCGCTTGTCGGTATGTCCGTACATCCAAACAGTATCTGAAGTTAGCACCTTATCTTTTAGCCTTGATAATACAAATTTATTGAGCGTCCTTATATGTTCTGCCTTTGATAACTCTATCAAAGGACAAAGTACGTTAACCTCTTCTGAGCACTCAATATTATGAAGATTAACAGCAACATCTAAACGTCGGCCTTTTTCACCGCACCAATTATTTATAAACGCGGCATAGTTAAGAACTTCACTACGGGGATTTAGATAAGTCAGTTTAAACGTTAGAACATCAAACTCTGTTAAACTATTCTTGTTAAATTTGTACGTTATTTCTCCATATGTTGAGTTTGCCCACCCTACAGGGTCAAGGAGCGGTATAAAAAGAAACGTTACCTCGTCAAGTATAGACCTGATCTCCTTGGTAAGTATCATCTCTTCCCCAGTCAACTCTCCGCCGTTATCTCTGTATTTTATGAGGTTCAGACCTTTTATAAGATACTTTAAAGCTCCGTCAACAACCCAGCTTGAGTCAGGTTCATCACCATCCTCATTACCGTAGATTAAAATAACTCTTCTGTCTTTTAGCTCTTCCTCGCTCGCTGTCGGGTCACATGCCTCAACAACATATAAATTGTGTTGTCTTATACTTTTACCTATATTACGCACGGTAATTCCCGGTATATCGGAACTCTGTAAACGTTTCATAAACTCCAGCTCATAATCATACGTGTAGGGGTATCTCATAGCGATAGCGGCGTCAGCTTTATGAAACTGTTTTGTTATGCTAAATGTATGATCGCGTGCGTTTGGCAAGGTATCTTGTATCTCAGCCCAAGCTGACCAATAAGTACTGTCAGCGGACAGAAATTCTTCGGCTAACTCCTTTGGGATCACACTTTGAACAGGGGTTATATCATTTCCCGCCAGTTTAGCCGCGCCTATTAAAAAAGGATCTGACGAAACCCAATACCCATCCGTATTTTTAGTATAATAGATGTAGGAGTTGTAATCCCAATACTTACCGTAAGTATAAACAGGCCAAAGACCTTCCCATTTTGAGACATCGCCGGTCGCTTCAAGATTGCCGGTATCTTTCATGTCAATTATGAAAGTCATCTGAGAGACGGTATCAATATTTTGAAAATCACCGGAAAACCAGTTGTGAACTTTTGAGGTGTTAGATAATAAATAAGAATTATCGCCTTGGCGCTCAGAAATAGCTAAATTGCAACCTGAAGTGTCTATGAGTTTTAGAAACGCAGTTTTATCTTGCGCGAAAAGCGAGTAAGAGAGTGAGCATAAAAATGTTATTAAAGATAGGGTTAAATAATTTTTCATTTGTAATACTCCAAAAAAAATTATAGTTGCCAACTAAGTTTATATATAAAATGTATCATATTTTTGTAATGATGTCAAGAAAATAAAAAGGTTTTTATTTATTATCAGCATATAAAGCGTATGTTTTATGGTATAATACATAAAACATGCGGGAACATATAAAGGTAATTGCAGTCTAATATAATATATGGATAGTAAAATTATATCAATAACATAAATAAAGGAGGTTATGATATGAAGAAAAATTTAATAAGTTTATTAATGGTTTGCGCTTGTTTTATAAGTGTTGCATTACCTGCTTTCGCTCAAATGGTAGACAGAGGCGCGGTTTTAAAACAGAACGAACAGTATGCGGCTTTTCTGACGCAAGCAACATATGAGGGTACCGCGTGGAGAGAATGCCGATTGATGACTTCGCTCTGTCCTGACAGATGCGGACACAGCGGGAATATGGCTGTATTTTCGATTGATAAAAATATCATATACGCTAAATATAACGAATATGGTGATGAGCCGTCAGAACAATTTATGATAATGATTGATAAAGGCGACGAAACAGCTCCGTTAATAGATAAAAAATGGTATGATGTTATAAAGTCTTTAGATACCGGAGATAAAATTTTACTCGCTTGGGATCATTTATATGTAACAGTGACTGACGGAGATTTTGTCAGTAAATATCCGGAACGTTCGATTACTTTTATTCACCCGTTGACAGATAAACAGGCGCAATTAATACCATCATTTGAGCCGGAAAAAGACAGCGAAGGAAACTATGGAAAGCTCGCCAGATATTATGTCGCGCTGGCTCACAATGCCGGTAATTTTGATGAAGATAATCCATTTTTTCAAATAGACCGTCACCTTTACACTTATTATTACGGCAATATAGCTACTATGGAGTATTTTGTCGGGTTTAGCATAAAACCTGATAATACCATAAAAGAGATATTAGATATTGTTGGCGCGTTAAATCCGGGTGATTACGCGTTTATAGCTTTTCGTCGTGACGGATTTCAAAATGGTATAATTGTTGACACACCTCTATTTGTACTACCGGAGAGCGCGGCTAACGCTGAGGAACTCATGAAATATAAAGTTTATCTGTTATGAACAGTAAGCCGTCCTTGATTAATATCATGGGCGGCTTATTTTTATTTTAGTTATTAAAAATTGGTGTATTTAAAATATTGCCCGAGAACAAGAAAATATGGTATAATAATAAGGTGCGCAGTAACGAATTTATTCATATTTTAAATAAAATCAAAGCCATTATCCCTGAGCGGACAAAAAATATTTCCGGCATCACTAAAACAGGCAAAAGTTTAGTTATGGCCGCTCTGTTTGAGAGTGGAAAAAATCATCTTATTTTGACCTCTAAGCAGGAAAAAGCGGAAAATGTTTACCATGATTTAAAAGATATATTTGGTGAGGAAAATATATTGCTCCTGCCATCTTTAGAAACTCTTTTGTACGAAGAGGTGGCAATTGACCCCAATATCATCAGCGATCGTTTAACTACACTCAGCCGTGTAGCTACAGAAATCGGAGTTATAGTTGTCGCTACCGCTGACGCCGTGCTGCATAAGACACTTCCGAAAGAGGTTTTCCTTTCTTCCGTTTTTACTGTTAACCGTGGTGAAGATGCGGCGCCGGATAAATTTTTAAAACGCGCGGTATCTCTTGGATATAAACGTGTTGATACAGTTACCGCTCCGCTTGAGATAGCCCTTCGCGGCGGGATAATAGATATTTATCCTTCAACAGATATATTTCCGTATAGAATAGAGTTTTTTGGTGATTTTGTAGAGGATATCAGGACTTTTGATGTGGAATCACAGCGAAAGATACAGAGCAAAGATGCTGTAACTATTTATCCCGCTCATGAAATACTGGCAACAGACAAAGTGTTAACGGGAACTGCTGTAAAAGAGATAGAATCTATTTTACAGGATAATTTACGGTTTTTTGAAGACATTGAGAATGATGGTGAATTAACCTCTGCTGAGCGGTTGAATGAAAAAACTCGGGAAGAGATGGCGGCACTTGAAGAGGGAATGTATTTTAACGGCGCGGAATACTATCTTCCAATCATTTACAAAGGCGCGTCTTCAGCACTTGGTTATTTTGACAGAGATAACACTAAAATTATAGTTGATGATATTGATTTTATTAAAGAGGCCAATGAAGTTCTCGGCAGTTCTATAGATTTATTGTTAAATAGCCGTGTATCGCGCGGCAGTAAACTTCGTTTAAATGAAGAATACGCTATGTATGAATGTTGGGACGGATTTTTTGATGATTTAGAACAGTACAACCCTGTTTACCTTTCTCTTTTGCCAAAAGGTGATACTAAAGAAATTTTAGAAATTGATGAACAATTGCCTGTTGGTTACCATATAAATGAAGAGAAGTTATTTAACGAATTGCGTTTTATGTTGAGTGACGGCTGGGACGTTGTGATAACTACGCATCAGGAAAAGCGGTTTTCCGAAATGCTTTTAGAGAATAGGTTGAGCGGTGTGCAGTTGTTTAGGGCTGACTTTTCTGGAGGCGTTATTTTTCCAAAAATTAAAGTTGCCGTTATTACAGATAATGAGCTTTTTAATTGGCAAGATAGAAAGCGCGGTATAAAGAAAACTCATCATTACGGAGAACGGATTACACGGATTGATGAGCTTGAAATCGGTGACTTTGTTGTGCATATCAACCATGGTATAGGACAATATCAGGGAATGGTTATTCAGAATGTCCTTGGAGTGGAAAGAGAATTTTTTCAACTGAACTATGCTAATCAGGATAAGATATATGTTCCGGCTGATCAACTTGATCGCATCCAAAAATATATGTCTGTATCTGACGATCCTCCGCAAGTGACAAAGCTTTACACCGGAGATTGGGAGAGGATAAAAAAGAGGAGTAAAAAGAGCGCCGAAGACTTGGCTAAGCAACTGCTTATATTACAAGCAAAGCGTGAAAGTGAGCGCGGGTTCGCGTTTTCTCCGGACACTCCATGGCAGTCTGAGATGGAAGAGGGGTTTATGTATGAACTTACTCCTGATCAAGCTCGTTCTATAGTTGAGGTAAAAGGCGATATGGAAAACGACCGCCCGATGGAGCGTCTTCTTTGCGGCGATGTCGGATACGGGAAAACAGAAGTTGCTATACGCGCGGCTTTTAAAGCTGTAATGGATAATAAGCAAGTCGCTATTATTTGTCCGACAACTGTGCTCGCCGTACAGCATTTCCGTACATTTTCGGAGCGTACAGCGGCTTATCCCATAAAGGTTGAGCTTATTTGCAGAAGCGTAAAAAAGGCAAATCAGAAAGAGGTTGTACAAGAGTTTGAAAAAGGAAATGTAGATATTTTAATAGGAACCCACCGACTATTTTCTAAAGACATAATCCCTAAAGATTTGGGATTGGTTATTATCGACGAAGAGCAGCGTTTTGGCGTTAAACAAAAAGATAAATTAAAATCACTGTCGCCCAATGTAGATATACTTTATATGTCAGCGACTCCTATTCCGCGTACTATTCATATGGCTATGTCCGGACTAAAAGAACTCAGCACTATTAATACCCCGCCTATTGGCCGATTACCGGTGAGGACTATCGCTCTTGAAAAAGATGACGAGATACTGAGAGAAGCTATTTTGCGTGAGCTTGACCGTGACGGGCAACTGTTTTTTTTGCACAACGCGATATCATCTATTTATCATGTCGCGGAACATATAAGGAGCATAGTACCTACAGCGCGTGTTGAAGTAGCGCATGGGCAGATGGACAGTCATGAACTTGAAGAAGTTATGTATGATTTTTATCAAAATAAATTTGATGTTTTAGTATCAACATCTATTATAGAAAACGGTCTTGATTTACCGAATGTTAATACTATTATAGTTGATAATGCCGATAGGTTTGGCTTAGCGCAGCTTTATCAGCTGCGCGGACGTGTTGGGCGCAGTGATAGGCAGGCATATGCTTATCTTACATGGAACAGCGCTAACAGGCTGACTGAAAATGCCAACCAGCGTATAGGCGCGCTAAAAGAATTCTCTTCTTTGGGCAGCGGATATAAAGTAGCATTAAAAGATCTTGAGATAAGAGGAGCGGGAAATCTTCTTGGCGCGGAACAGAGCGGAGTTATGGAAAGCGTCGGTTACGATATGTATATGAAGATGTTGGAAGACGCGGTGAATATAATCCGGGGTAAGCCTGTTTTGCCGCATGTTTTGGAGATGAAAATAGATCTCCAGATAAACGCCTTTATTTCTAAAAATTATATTAAAAACGACAAAGCGCGAACAGAGATTTATCGGCGGATGGCAAGTCTTAGAAGCGAAGATGAGATAAAAGATATGCGCTTTGAGCTAAAAGACAGGTTTGGCGAGATACCGGCAGAGGTTGAAAATCTATTTAAGATAATCTCGCTCAAAATAATAGCTACAGCAAGCGGTATTTATCATATATTCACAGAAAATGATAGCGTTTCTCTCCGTATTCATCCATCAGTCTCTCTATCTCCGCAAGCAGTTAAAAAGCTCAATTTTGAGGCAAAAAATTGGCGTGGCCGCGGCCTTCCGGCTCCTGCTTATACGCCGGAAAAAGTTACACTATATGCAACAAATTTAGAGATGGATGTTATTCTCAGCATGATATATGAAGTTATCAGTCGTTTGACATCTGTAGAGGATGAGATATCATCTGTTTTGGGCGTATCTTGACCTTCTTTTTTCTCGCTTATCATGTTTTGTTTACCGGAATTAAGAGTATTTAGATATTGTCAAAAATGACTAAAAAATGGTATAATATTATTGTTATGAAAGATTATATGCTATTTACTTCTGAATCTGTTACTGAAGGGCATCCGGACAAAGTTGCCGACCAGATAGCTGACGCGGTGCTTGACGCTATACTTACGCAAGATAAAAACGCGAGAGTCGCGTGTGAGGTCTTGCTTTCCGAAGGTGTTATTATTATTGCCGGAGAGATAACCGCTGACGCGGATGTTGATTATTCGGATATTGTAAAAAATGTGCTTGATGAGATAGGTTATGACGCTTCATCAGGTTTTGACGCTGATAACATAACTATTACTAATCTTGTACGTCATCAGTCACCGGATATAGCTTTAGGTGTGAATGACGGCGGAGCAGGTGATCAAGGTATGATGTTCGGCTTTGCATGTACTGAAACCCCGGGGTTTATGCCGGCGCCTATCTATTATTCACAGACTCTTGCTCGCCGCCTTGCGGAAGTTAGAAAAAACGGGGTGATGGATTATTTAAAACCTGACGGAAAATGTCAGGTAACAGTTAAATATAACAGACATACTCCTGTTGAGATCACAAATGTTTTAATATCAGCGCATCACGAAGAAGATGTCTATCAGGAAAAGATAAGAGAAGATCTGTTAGAGCATGTCATAAAACCTGTTTTGGAACACACCGGACTCTTAACTCCGCAAACAGTTATTTATACTAATCCTACAGGAAAGTTTACCATAGGTGGTCCTGTTGCTGATACAGGGCTGACAGGGAGAAAAATAATCGTAGATACTTACGGAGGTATGGGCAGACATGGCGGCGGAAGTTTTAGTGGGAAAGATCCGTCAAAAGTTGACAGAAGCGCCGCGTATATGATGCGTTATATAGCGAAAAATCTTGTCGCCGCAGGTGTTGCTGAGAGGTTAGAAATTGAGGTTGCTTACGCTATAGGATGCGCTGATCCGTTATCAGTTTCTGTTGATACTTTCGGAACCGGAAAAGTTGATAACGCAGTTATAGTGAAGCTCATTAACAAACATTTTGACCTAACTCCAAATGGTATTATTGCTTACTTAGAGCTTAAAAAACCACAATACTTTAAAACTGCCGCATATGGTCATTTCGGTAGAAATGATCTCGATGTCCGCTGGGAAAAAACAGATATGGCAGAAGTTATAAAAAGTGAGATAAAAAAACTTGGCGCGTGAGTTTGATATTTTAGCGTTAGGCTCGCCTATTTTGGATGCTGTTTTAGATGTTTCGTTTGATGATTTAAAGAGCGTTACAAACGAAGCGCGCGGCATGGTTGCGGTTACAAAGGAAGAACAGGAAACTATAATTTCTTCAGTAGAAACTCCGCCTGAATATTCTATGGGTGGTTCCGCGAGTAATACAGCCGCGGCTACCGCTCGTCTTGGTTTAAAGTCAGGTTTACTCGGCAAGATAGGTAATGACGAACATGGTAAGATTTATGTCAGTCGCGCGACTGATATAAATCTTGATACTTCAATGCTAAAAAAGAGTGAAAATCTTAATACAGCGTGTTGCTTATGCTTAATCACCCCGGACGGCGAACGAACCATGCGTACTCATTTGGGCGCGGCGCAGACTATAACTGTAAAAGATGTTTGTTTTGAAGATATACTTCGATACAAACATATTCACTTAGAAGCCTATATTTTATTTAATCCTGATTTTTTTATTCCAATAGTCCGGTTTGCGAAAGAAAATGGGATAAAAGTCAGCATTGATCTCGGCTCTTTTGAAATAGTGCGTGATTATAAAGATTTTTTAGTAGATTTTTTGCCAAAATATATTGATATACTTTTTGCTAATGAAGATGAAGCGGTTCAATTTGGCGAAACAAAAGAAATCAAGTCGATTTGTCCGACAGTTGTCCTTATGCAGGGAAAAAACGGGGCTTCTGTTTACACAGATTATGGAAAAAATATCTATCAACAGAGCGCTTATAAAGAGAAGAGAATTATAGACAAAGTAGGCGCCGGCGACCACTTTGCCGCCGGATTTTTATACGGTTATCTCAAAAATTTAAGCGTAAGGGAGTCTGCATCTATAGCTACACTGCTCGCTACCTCTTCTATAGAACATAGAGGCGCGGAAATGCCAAAGGAAGTATGGGACGAACTTATAAAGGATATAAAAAATGGAAAATTTATTCGCTGAGAAAGATTTTATCATTAAAGATATAAATTTGTTTGAGGATGGACTAAAAGCGATAAGTGTTGTTGAGCCGGAAATGCCGGGACTGTTAGCGCTTCGTGAAAAATACAGAACTGAAAAACCTCTAAAGGGCGCTAAAATAACCGGTAGTTTGCACATGACAGTTGAGACAGCCGCGCTTATGAAGACATTGATGGAGCTCGGCGCTGATTTGCGTTGGGCATCTTGCAATATATACTCAACACAGGATCACGCTGCGGCAGCCATGGCACACCTCGGAGCAAAAGTTTTTGCCTGGAAAGGTGAAACTTTAGAAGAATATTGGCACTGTACACTGCAAGCGCTAAATTGGGGTAAGTCCGGTTCTGTTGATTTGATAGTTGACGACGGCGGGGACGCTACTTTTTTAATTCACCGTGGGTATTTAGCGGAAAATGATCCTTCGATACTGGATGATCCGACTGATAATAAAGAAATAGTAATAGTTGATAAATTATTAAAGCAAGTTTTATCTGCGGACAATACTTTTTTCCATAGAATAGTTGAAAATATCAAAGGAGTGAGTGAGGAGACCACTACAGGTGTAAACAGACTTTATCAATTGGAGGCTGATGGCAAACTATTGTTTCCGGCTATTAATGTCAATGATAGCGTTACAAAGAGCAAGTTTGATAATATTTACGGCTGTCGTGAGTCACTTTTTGATGGTGTACGCCGAGCAACTGATATTATGATTGCCGGAAAACGTGTTCATATTTGCGGGTTCGGCGATGTTGGAAAAGGGAGCGCTGAAGCCGCAAAAGAGGGAAAAGCTATAGTTACAGTATCTGAAGTTGACCCAATCTGCGCTTTACAGGCAACGATGGCCGGCTATACAGTTTGTCCTGTTGATGATATTGTTTCAAAGACTGATATTTTTGTGACTGCTACCGGAAATTGTGACGTTATCACATTTGAGCACATGACACAGATGAAAGATCAGGCTATAGTATGCAACATCGGACATTTTGATAATGAAATTCAAGTTGACACTCTTAAAAATAATGTTGAAATAGTTCATACAGAGATAAAGCCTCAGGTTGACCGTTATACATTTAAAGAGACCGGTAAATCCATATATTTACTTGCTGACGGCAGACTGGTAAATTTGGGTTGCGCTACAGGTCATCCGGGGTTTGTTATGAGTTGCAGTTTTGTTAATCAGACATTAGCGCAGTTACTGCTCTGGCAGAAAAGTTGGGATACCGCGGTTTATAGGCTTCCAAAAGAGTATGATGAAGAGGTTGCTCGGCTTCACCTTGATAGGTTGGATGCAAAACTGACGAAGTTAACTGAAAAACAGGCAGAATACATTAACGTAAAAGTTGAGGGACCGTATAAGTCTGATCATTATCGTTACTAAAAGAAATAATTATTTGTAAATAGAGAAAAGGTCTCAAGATTTATCTTGAGACCTTACGTCTTAAAAGCACTAATTTTCGTTAAAAAATTAGCCCCCTATGGCCTTTAAGTAATTAATATATTCCCATTAAATTTATTTTTTAAACATTACGCAACTTCTTTTTTATATATATGAATAAATAATTTTTCCAGCAATAAAAAAAGGCGGCTAATAAAAGCCGCCCTATCTTAGACTTATAACCTCATCGCTGAGATTATCCCCTATGAAGCCTAAGATATAATTATTATTCCCCAAAAAAACTTTTTTAAACATTTTTATATTTTTATTTAAAAAAACAAAGAATACTTGAAGTGTGCTTTTTGTGAATATTTTATATAGTGTAGTTTTGTGGACAGTAGTGTATCTTTAATTTAGTTTTTATATTGCTCGTCGTGTATTCGCGGTAAAAGCGTGAATAAATAGAAATGGTAGCCCCTAGGGGATTCGAACCCCTGATCTCTTGGCTGAGAACCAAGCATCCTAGGCCGCTAGACGAAGGGGCCACGCTTTTTGTAAGTTAATATAGCATAAGCAACTACGATATTATTATAATAAAAATGAAGGATTTTGTCAAGCTTAATTTTACTCTTTTTGTAAAATATTTGTAGCGTGAAAATAATTGTTGGCACAGATTATGCCGATTTTATCTGTTATTGAAACTTTAAGAGAGATGTAGTTGAGATAGCTTTTTTATAGCAATCTCATGAGCGTAAAAAGTTTGCGGATATAATATTATAGCTGTCATTTTTCGTTTAGAGGTTTCATGCCAACGCTTTCATAAGTCCTTATAAAGAGTTCATCGTCTTCAGTATCAAATACTTTATCTTTACCGGCAGATATAACCTTTAGTCCCTTATTCACTATCGCGTATCGTAACTCTGTCCCATAAAGATCTCTAAAGTAAGGAAAATTACCCCTGTTTAAATCTCTAAACCTGCTAAGTAACCACCTATTATACTCTATTAACTCTTCCTCTGTTGTTGGAAGTTCTCCTTCTATATCAGGTTTTGTTTCTACATAATCATCAGTTTGCCAAAAAAACTGGAATGACATATTACTCTTCGAAACAGACTGACCGTATGTATTCATGCGAGATTGATTATAGTGACGTAGTTTTTCATATTTGCGTTCATTTTTCCATAAAAAATCCAACTGTTCCATTAAAACTTTACCAAGTTCAGCATTATAAATATCGATGCCATGAACCGCAAAATAAACATCAATATTTATTGTGTAGTCTATGTCCTCATCAAGTAGTTTTGAACATCGCGCTATCTCCTCTTCAACTATATAAATATAGAGGTCTTCCACATAATCAAAATATAACTTTCCTTCGTCCGTTTTATGAGAATTATCTTTAAATTCTATAGGTTGATATTCTCTGCTGCCGCAGTACTGATCTTTTTCCGTATCCATCCATATAATTTTCTCTTTTATTATCCTGTTATCTAAATGTGAGTAATAACCATCAAATATCAGATAAGAAAATTTATACGCGGAAACATTCTTAAAATCACCGTATTTTTCAAGTTTTAGTGAATTTCCGTGTTTTTGAAAATAATTTATTTCGTCGTCTATTCTCAATAATATATGCGTTTCATCTTCACATAAAAGGAAATAATACGCTTCTCCTTCAACGATAACCATAATTTCATTTAGTCCTACAAACATTCCTGAAGTCCGTAATGGAATTCTTATGTTTTCATCATAGTAAGGGTTAAGCCTTTTTATAACAAACGTTGAACCGTCATCAGCTTTAATAGTAAATGGATTGTCTAAAAAAAGCGGTTTAGTATCGTCAATATTATTTTGCACTTTGAATTCTTCTATAGTAAGAGAAAAAAGTAAATTTGTTATAAAAGAAAAAATAACTAAAAACAATATATAATGCGAATATCTCATAGCACACCTCTAAAAAGTATATATTTGTTGTTCATTTAACGCTAATTTATTATTTTTAATTGAGTATAGATATCATTTTTATGCCCGGCAACGTTCCAACAATCAAAATTATTTCTTATTGACAGATTAGTTTGTGACCATGTAGTCTCAACAGGTTGATAGTGCTGCATTATACACTCTGATGACGCGCATGTATGGTATCCTTTTGTAAGCGCATGAGCGCCAATTTCATGTGAGACAAAAACAGAGTAGTATAATTTACCAAAGTTTTTGATGAGTTCATTCCTTTCCGCGTCAGAATCATAATCAAAAAAGTTATCAACTGCATAAATAATAGCAGCATCTATCAGATCACGGCGAAAATGACATCTCATGGGTTAGCCGCTGCCATCATCAGCATAGAACCCTGTACCCCAGGGCTGATCATCTACATAAGCTCCCCAATTTGGGTCCGGCAAAATTCGCCTGTTTTCCACGCTCTGGCGGTAACGTAATATGTATTATCCCCTTTTCCGTAATGGTTTAATGTTGTTTGTGATATACCGGAAGTTATAGTTGCCAACTCTTCACGTTCGCTGTCAAAAGTCATAGATAACCCTAAGTCTATCTGTGATGTTGTATTGCCGGGCGGCTTATTAAAGACACTTTTTACCTCTGCCGTACTAAATATCAATGGCCGAGAAGCGTTTGGGTTATTTGAGATAGGCTTTATAAACATATCTTGCGCTGAACGTTCGCTAGGTAATAAAACGATAATCTCAAGCTCACTGAGCCGTTGTTTTAGATCTTTATCAAGGTCTGTATTACCTATTATGTAAGCTGACTGCGGGTCGCTGTCTTCTGTTTTTTGAGTTGTTGAACCTACGGGTGTATAGTAAGATGTAGCGGTTAACATATATTTTCCTGATGGTAAAGCGCTTGTGTCCCAGTCAAATTCATATATGTCCACATTCATGGTGATAGTATTGCCTATCCATTTATAGTCAAAACTGCCTTTTTTTACAGTTTCTTCAACAGGGAATCCTGCGACAGTGTTTTTTGACTCGTTTGTTATTAACAAAGAAGTCTTCGCGATACTTGAAATTTTATCAGTCGTGTAGCTCACCGCGACATGCACTTTAACCGTCCCGCTCACAGGTGAGTCTATCTTTTTAGGCTCAATAGTTCCGGTGTTTCCGGGACTATTGGTTATTTTCACTATTCTCACCCAGATAGAGTCAGAGTTACCGCCGGCTGTTACACCATTTACAGGAGCGGAAACTGTAGCGTAAACGAACTGTACAGATAATAGCGTTGCTATAAGTGTAATAATAATTTTTTTAAACATTTTTTTATCCTTTTTTTGTTTGGTTTTAAAATCCATCTGAAATAGTATTATCATCGCCATGCCGACGTGATAACTGAGACGACCAATATTCATTTCTGGCATTTGTTTGCTCAGCATATTTTTTTTCGATTATTGGTAAGACTCTTTCATACTCTTCGCTTTTGAAATATTTTTCGAAAACGAGCGCGAAATCTTGGCCAAGTCCGGCCATATCTTTTTGATATAGTCTTTTTTCCGGATATCTTGAGTTCACTTCAAATAAAACAGGAACTCCGCCCCAGTGGTCGGTACACCAATGTGAGAATCGTTTGTAAAAGAAACCTGTTACCCATACATCATTTCCTGTTTTAACGTCAGGTAGATTTTCTAAGATTATTTTTTTCAAAGCAACCGCGTCTTCCCAATATCTATCATCTATATGTGGTGAAAGTACATTTGACCCCTCGTTACACTCTATATTATGTATATTTAACGCAACGTCTAATCGTCTTTCTTTTATCCCGCACCAGTTAATAATAAATTTAATGTATGATAAAACTTCAAACCTGTTATACTCCATATTATAGCTAAAGTCGTATGCCATAGCTCCATACGTCGCGTTACTCCATCCTACAGGATCAAGAAGCGGTATAAAGAGAAACGTCACATCTTTTAGTATATCTTTTACCTGCTTATCATCATGAAGCAATCCTTGCGCTAAGTAACTCATAGCGCCGTCCACGACCCAGCTAGAGTCAGGTTCATCACCATCTTCATTAGCGTACATTAAGACAACTCTTTTGTTTCTCAACTCTTCTTCTGTCGCCTCCGGGTCTCTAATCTCCACAACATACAAGTTATGCTTTCTGATGCTTTTACCTATCTTATGCACAGTAACACCTGAAATATTAGCATTTTCCAATCGATCCATATACTCTTGTTCATAATCAAAATTATATGGATACTTCATAGCTATCGATACATCAGAAGAATGGAACTGTTTTGTTATCTGAAAGGTATTGTCGCGGTTAGGTCTAGTATTTTTTATTTCAGCCCATGCAGACCAGTAAGCTCCGTCTGAGCTTAAAAATTCATCAGCAAGTTCATCCATGATTACATTTTGAATAGGAGTTTTGCCGTTACCTGCAAGTTTAGCGTCTTCTATCAAAAACGGATCTGATGAAACCCAATAACCTTCTTTATTTTTAGTGTAATATATGTAACTGTTATAATCCCAATACTTAGCATATGTGTAGACCGGCCACAATCCTTCCCATTTTTTTACATCACCGGGAGATTCCGGAGTGCCTGTATCCTTCATGTCAATTATAAAGGTTGTCGGAGAAGCAGTGCCAATGCCGGAAAATACACCTGAAAACCAGTTGTGAGCTTTTGAGGTATTAGAGAGTAGGTAGGTATTACCTCCTTGAACTTCGGCAATCGATAAGTTACAACCGGCGGTATCAAGAGTTTTTAAGGTTGAAATAGCTATATCTTGAGCGAAAAACGAACAAGATATCAAAAGAAGGAATATTAGATTAATAATTTTTATCTTCATTTAGGAACACTCACTCTAAGTATACTATATTATTTCATAATTATACTACTAAAATAACCGATTGTCAATTAAAGCGTGTTGACTACAATTTTAAAAATAGTGTAAAATAAATGAATATCGTTACATTTTTGTTTTTTTTATATGTTATAATATAAATAAAATAGTAATGATATAATTATTATTGGAACAAAGTATTTTTTTTGAAGTCTAATAATATTATCTTTACAAGGAGTGAATGATATGAAAAAAATAGTAATTGTTCTTGTGTTATTATTCGTTAGTTTGCTATTTTTATTGCCGACAGTAGCGCAAGTTGCTAATCTGTATGAAATAGAGGCAGATGAAACAAGCTCGTATCAAGTAAATACGGCGTTTGACGAAAATGGACAAGAAATACAAACTAAGGTTTACCATGGCTATACTATAACTAAGTATAACGGAAACGAAGAAAATGTTGTTGTTCCGCAACGTATCAACAATTTGTATGTCAGTAAAATTGGTGAGCGAGCATTCGCGGATAATAAAAATATAGCCAGTGTTGAGTTTCAAAGCGATGTATCCATTGAAAGCGAAGCGTTTGCCGGTTGCCTTAATCTCCGCGCAGTTAAAGCGAAACGCGTAATCAATTATGTAATAGCAACAGACGCATTTAACGGATGCAAAGACGTTAAGATATACGCTTCACTCTCTTCAAACATAGCAGTCTGCGCTTTTCTAAACGACTTTGAGATTATAGACGAATCAGAATACTTTACAGAAGATGATTTTGCCTACACAATGCAGAACGGAGACCCTTATTTGATAAAATATATGGGGTACAGCGAAAAAGTTACTATCCCAACAGAAATTGGCGAAAAAAAACTGCCTTCAAGAATGGGACAAAATTTGTTTGCAGGTAACCGCTATGTCAAAGAGGTTATAGTTCCTGAAAATATTGACCATTTACCGTCTCAAATGTTTGCTAACTGTCCTAACCTTACAGATGTTTATATTAACGGCAACATAACAGGACAGGGCGGTGGTATTTTTGTAAACTCACCAAAGGTAACTTTGCATATATTACCGGAAAATTTCGCATATTATGCTGCTGCAGAAGCAAATTTACCTATAGAATATTTACCGGATCCTGACAGCTTTATTGACGGTGATTTTGTCTGCAAAAAAGACAGCTATGAAGAGTACGTCATAGATATTATAGGGTATATAGGAAAAGATGAAAATGTAGTTGTGCCAAGCAAAGTAAAAGATATGCCTGTACTCTATATTATAGGAAAAGGATTTTCAGGCAATAGCGATATTGTGTCTATAACTATTCCAAGTAGTGTTAAACTGCTAAGCTATAATATCTTTTATGATTGTCCAAATCTGACAGAGATTACTGTTGAGAGCGAGGAGACTTTTGCATTTAAAAGCCCATTTGGCGATAAAACAAACGAAGATTTAGTGGTTCGCATAAAAAGAGGTAGCGCTATGGAATGGATCATCAGAGAGTCGGGTTTAAAAATAGAATATCTAAAGCTATACCCTGACGCCATCTCTTCCGGCGATTTTGAATATATAATCTTAAATGACGGCAATATCTCTATAACAGGATATACAGGCGAGAATATTGACGAGCTTATTATACCTGAAATTATTGATGATAGACAGGTGATCGGCATACAAAATGAAGCGTTTAAAGGGTACACTATCATAAAGTATGTCTTGCCTGAGACTATAATATTTATCGGTGACAACGCTTTTCAAAACAGCAGAGTTCAGGAAATTAATTTCCCTGACAGTTTAGAGTATATAGGCGACCGGGCATTTCAGTCTTCAAGCATCAAAAAAATAGTTCTTCCGGATATTTTAGAATCTATCGGAGACGGTACTTTTATGTCTTGCTCATCGCTTACAGAAATTGAGTTTGGACAATATCTCCTTCATATAGGAAATGAAGCGTTTATCGCATGTACAAAACTTACGCAAATAACATTGCCTGACGGACTGGAAACTATAGGCGAAAAGGCTTTTCTGTACTGTATAAATGTGACTGATATATATATACCGGATACAGTTTTTGAGATAGGCGGTGAAGTTTTTTCCGAGATGACGAAATTAAAAACAATAAAAATTCCTTCAAGTATAAATTTTATCCCTCCTTACACTTTTTACGGCTGTTGGGCGCTAAAAGAGATTGATATCCCGGAAGGCGTCACTATGTTAGGGTATAGAGCTTTTATGCACAGCAGCGGTTTGGAGCATATAATACTCCCATCAACTTTAAATGAGGTAAACCCATACGCGTTTGAAAATGAAAATAGGTATCCGTTTAATAATTTGAAAAAACTGACTATTCCGGAGTATATTGTAGACAGATACAAAGAAATGGTAGCTCCGCATTGCCAAAATGTAACAGAGATTATTGTGCAACCAGGAATAGTTGAGATAAAACGAAACACATTTTCCGGTTTGAGTAAAATAAGAGCTGTTGAGCTTCCAAAAACTGTAACCGCTATATCAAATGCCGCTTTTCGTGACTGCGCGGAGCTGAGATACATCTATATTCCTGAAAGCGTAATTGAGTTTGGAGAGAATATATTTACCGGATGCTCTCAGCTAACCATTGTTACTGACGGGCCCGGAACTTGGGCTTATGAATATGCTCGAAATAATAATATCTCGGTAATTTCTATAGAAGAATACCGTGAGAACGCAATGAATAAAAACGTCGTCGTGGGAAAGAATTGATTTTAATAATATGAACCCGATTAATACTGATGATTTTGCGCAGGTTCTAATTCATGGCGAATTAGTATACATACCTAATAATTGGTGATTTTTATTGATTTTTCAAACGTGACTATATGGTCACATCATCTATTTTGTTTGCGGCAAAAGTGAGGAAAACTCCATAATTTATAATAGGAGTGCCCTCACTTTTGGCGCGTATTGCCCTTGATTTCATTTGCGTGCCGCTTAGCGTACACGCTCCGCAATGAATAACAACGTCAAATTTTTCAACGCTTGGAAAATCACCTCCGTGAACAAATGTTATTTCAGTATCATTTCCGTACATTTTCTTTAGCAAGTTTGGAATTTTAACGCTTCCGATATCATCTTTTTGCTTATGATGTGTACACCCTTCAGCTATCAACACCTTTGGATTTCGCGGTAATTTTTTGAGAGCTTCTATGCCGCTAAGCACTGTGTTTCGTCCAAGTTTTTGTACTGCCAAAAGTATGGAGAATGTGGTGAGCGGTATATTTTTGCCGTATTCACGTACAATATTTGCGGTTAATTCTATCGCTTGTGAGTCAGTTACAACGAGAGACGGAGGGTCTTTCAACTTAAAAATAGTATCTTTTAGTTCTGTCTCTTTTGTGACAACCGCTACCGCCGATTTATCTAAAATATCTCGGATAGCCATTACCTGCGGTAGTATCATTCTACCCTTTGGCGCGGCAGAGTCTATAGGAGCGACTAAAAGGATAGTGTCTCCGGAGTTTACAAGAACTCCCATAATAGACGGTTCTTCCTCAGATCTTTTTGTCTGAATTATAGCTTCCTTTAATTCATGAAGTCCTATATTTTCACTTGTTGAGACTAAGACAATTATGTTAAAACCGCGCTTTTCCAACTCTTTTTTTAAAGGTTCAGGATTTTTAAGGTCAATTTTGTTTATAACCGCGATTATGGGCTTATTCGCGTTGTGAAGGCGGGTTAGTATCTCTTCATCAGCTTCTGTTATACCGTCTGCCACGTTAAAAACCATAATCGCTATATCAGTAGAGAGCAAAGTGTCAAGAGTTTTCTTAACTCTTATTTTTCCAATCTCGCCTTCATCATCTAAGCCCGCTGTATCGGTTATAAGGACGGGACCTATGGGCAATATTTCCATAGCTTTTTTCACCGGATCAGTTGTCATTCCCGGGTGGTCAGAGACGAGCGCGACTTCTTGTTCTGTCAGAAAATTGATGAGACTGCTCTTACCGACATTCCTTTTCCCGAAAAAAGTGATTGCGGTTCGAAGGCTGTTTGGTGTGTCCGGATGTCCCGTAACCATATTATTTAGCCCTTACTAAGATAATAGTATCGCCTTTCCTTATTTTGCTGCCGGCAGATGGTTCAGAACGGATAATCTGGTTTCGTTTGTAGTTACTGTTTTCTTCTGCGTACCAACCTATATTTATACCGTTAGCTTCAAGCAGTCGTTTTATTTCGTCATAATCATGTCCCGTGTAGTTTGGCACTATCCATACTTCTTCACTGACAATGCCGCTCGAAGACTGTCTGTTGTCTTGTGTCTGTTTCCCGCCTGACGGACGCTCTCTTTGATCTGTATTACCATCTTCAGGTGTTGGTAAAACATTAGTTGAGCTGCTTGACGCGCTGCTTGAGGGGTTTGTTGTCGTGTTTGGATTATCAGTTCTGCGCGGCGGGTTTACATCAACTTGATTTTGTGTGCCGGAAGGGCGGTCTGGCACTTCAACATCATTAAATCTGTTTGCTTTTGGTTTACCGGCAACAGTCAAGATAACGCTGGCTCCTTTTTGAACAACAGCGTTGCTGTTTGGCTCTTGCCGAAGAATTTTCCCTTCAGCCTCTCTGCTTCCGGGATCATAGTTAACTTTTTCCAGTACAAGACTATTCTTTTCAATAATATCTCGCGCCTGTTCTATATTTAGTCCCACCAGTTGCGGAACAGAAACTTTGTTTCTGGCACTTATAAGAGCAAATATTAAAGCGGCAGAAAGACAAACTATAGCCGCAATGGAAAATAAAATAATTCGCGCTATTTTTTTCTGTTTTTCTATCTGTTCAGCCAGTGGATCAACTTCCGGCATAACGGCAGCATTCTTTTCAGCTATAACCTCATCATTTTTTTTAGTGAAATCTTCAGCTGACTTATACTCATTCATCATTTTTGCGAGATCCAACATTTCCTTATTATCGGTGGGGCTTCTTCTTTTTGGGGCGTTGTTGGAGCTTTGTTGTCCATTACTATTCATATCATTATTAATGTTATTTTGATTATCTGTCATTTAGAGCAACTCCTTTATATTGTGCACAGATATTATTTCTTTGCCCAATTGCTGAGACATATCGTCAATAGTCATATCGTCAAGCGTTAATCCGTCAGCGTTAAAAATAACGGACGGTACTATTATTGTACCAGAATCATTGATGTTTTGCAAGGATTTCAGTATATCGCTGCCGGTCAAGAGTCCGGTTACTGTTATATTCTTCCCATAAAACAGGTTTTCTATTCCTAAAACGTTACCTTTTACTTTTTTTATAACATTTTTTAAAACCGGTTCAAACAGTTTTCCGGTGATAAATGTAAAGCCGCTTAAATCTCCGTGAATATCCTTTGTGTCTTCAAGAAATTCACGCGTCATACCTATACCATTTTCATATTGGGAAAAATGTCCGTAGCTTTTGTACTCCGGAAGCGGAACGCCTGATTTTAAATAAAATTCATCAGCCAGGTAACACTCAAATTCAGCATGTCGTTTTTTTGATTGATCAGTAAAATCATTGAATATATCAATAACTTTTTTACATTCTTCTTTTGTAAACAGTCGGAGTGGATATTTTCCATTCCGATAGTCTGTAAGTCCTACCGGCACGGTACCTATACTGTTAACACCGATATCATGTAAATCGTTTAAAGTTTGAGAAAATATTATACCATCATTTATTTCCGGACAAAGTACTATTTGCGTGTGCAGTTCGATGCCGTTATTTATAAGTTCTCTAAGTTGGGAGATAATAGGCGGTGCGTTTTTATTTCCAAGTAAAAAACGTCTTACATCGTCATTAGTCGCGTGTATAGATATATAAAGCGGAGAGAGATGGTCCCTGTAAATACGAGCAAAATCGTTCTGTTTTATATTAGTCAGTGTTATAAAATTGCCGTGAAGAAATGATAGACGGTAGTCGTCGTCCTTTGCGCGCAACGATTCTCTCATAGAACTTGGCATCTGGTCTTCAAAGCAGAAAATGCAGTTGTTCACGCAATGTTTTTGTCTATCAAAAGTATCATCAGTAAAGATAATACCGAGGTCTTCATCCTCGTCCTTTTCTATTTCTATCTCAAAATTTTCTCCATCTCGGCTTACTTTGAGATAAACAGTCTCATCAGTTGTTAAAAAACGGTATTCTATGAAGTCTATAGGGATTTTTTCATTTATAGAAAGCAGTATATCACCTGCTTTTAATCCAACTTCTTCAGCAATACTGTTTATAATAATTTTTGAAATAATTGCTGTCATCTCTAATATTATACCATAAAACTATAGAAAAATCTTTGAAAATAAGGTAAAATAAAGGGGTGAAGAAGATTGACTGGTATATTATGTCGTCCGTGATCGCAGCTTTTTTCAGTGCACTTGCTTTATTTTTGGTGCTTCTCTGCGCGCTCGTACTCTTAAAAGAATTAGTAGAAACCATAACGCAAAACGGAGTTCCGGCTCTGATAGCTATAAAAATATTTGCTTATCAAATACCGGGTATGTTAGTATATGCGTTTCCAATGGCTATGCTCCTTGGCATCCTTTTAACATTTAGTAATATGTCTTCAACCAGTGAGATGGTAGCTATTCGCGCTGCAGGCGTCAGTTTTGTCCGTATAGTTGTTCCGCTGCTTTCTTTAGGTATCGCCGCGATGATAGTAACGTTTGCGATTTCAAATGTATTTGCTCCTTACGCCTCCAAACGTTCAGCTGAGCTTATGGATGAGGCATTAAATAAAGTCAGAAAACAGGAGGTAAACCTTACTATTCACGGAAGCGATGAAGGCGATCCGACATATATAATATGGTCGCCGGAGCTCGACCTTTCAACCAGTACATTAAACAACGTTACTATTTTGTATTTCAATGAAGAAAGCCGCCCAAAAGCTATGCTTGACGCTGATAAAGCTGTTTGGGATGAACATACTGAGGACTGGTTGTTTTACGGCGCAAGATTAACCTATATTGACCGTTCAAGTCCGCTTTACAGCGCGGAGCCGCGAAGTGAAAATAGTTTGCTGAAGATAAATATTCCGGAGCTTAAAATAAACAGAAATCCGGAAGATCTCTACATGACTAACCGTGATCCAACTCATTATACATCTGACGAGATACGGGAATATATAAGACATCAAAGAGAGATTGGCGGAGATAAAAAAGATATAGGAAAGTGGTCAACGCGCTTAGCTCAACGGTATTCTCTTCCGTTTACATGTATAGTGCTTACACTTATCGGTGCGGCGCTTGGTTTGCGCAATCACAGAACCAGCAGTGCTATAGGTTTAGGTATAAGTATTATTGTTATTTTCGTTTATTATGCGTTCGCAATATTTATCTCTACATTTGGTGATAGCGGGACTATATCTCCTTATGTTGCCGCTTGGCTGCCTATAGTACTTGGTACCATAGTTGGAATTATTTTAGTTGCCCGCGCCAACACTTAATTTTTTTCGTCCGTTTTGGGGTGAGAACTGCTTCGCCTTTAGTCAGGTCGTCAGCATCGGAGTGTGTTTTAAAACTCGCCTGGAGCTGTGTTTTCGCAGTGCGTTGCACAGCTTCATCTTACTCTGACTATAAAGTGTTAGTAATATTGGGCACATCTAAAAACTTCGTTCCCTCGGTTTTGCGGCAAATTTTTCGTAATCCTAGCGTCAAATATATTATTACATACCGCTTGGTATGCTTATAATATATTATCTGCGTTTCACAAAAATTATCTCGCAAGTCCACGTAAAGAGGTTTTTAGAGATACCCTAATGTATTTTTTATGTTGCGACCAGCTATAACTATATTAGGGTGAAATAAAATCCCGTTGCAAGATAAAGTTCGGTATAGATATTATAAAGTGTTATAAAAAAACTGACAAAGTTTAACCCTTTATATTTGAAAATCAACAGTTGGTTATCAAATATAAAGGGTTAAAAATCCTGAGACTAACTTGCGTGACATCATCGATACAAGTTTAAAATATCGATTATTTATTCAGCGGTTTTTTCAAAATTTATGCTGTCAATGATAGCTTTACCTTCGCCGCTTTCAATATCAACAAAAGAACTTTCATTAATGGAAATTGTAATGCGAACTACGTGTTCTTCGTCAACTTTGCCCATATAGTCAGTCCATTCCATACCAACATACTTATAAGTTCTTCCTTCCATATCTATTCCGCCAATAGTTTTGTTTGGAACACTCTTTATGTCTTCATAATGCTCTTTGAACATATCAAAGTAGTCAAATTTGTTATCTTCTCGTACTAATATTTCGATACGCGGAGAACCTGACGAAATATCTTTTTCTGTCGGCACATTGTAAATTCTTATTGTGTCGCTACTCATATCTGTGCACCATAACTGTTTTGGATATTCAGCGGAAACGGTGATTCCGTTTAAATTTTTAGAGACAGTTTTAACTTTTGACTCTTCGGATTTAGCCGGAGCAGCAGCTCCGTCATCCTCTTTTTTTGTTTTGCAGCCGGCAATCAAACAAATGCCGAGTACAAGTAATCCTAATAACAGGATATTTTTTTTCATTGTTTTTCACTCCTTATTTTTTGTTTTTTTTGTATTTTAAAACGTGTTTTTTTGCTGTGAAATCTTAAAATTTGAGCGTAGACAGCATATTTTGTACTTCTTCTGTTTCAAATAATGCCTCTGCAGCGTCAATAGACATCCTTATTCCTTCTACATCACCTGCTGTTTCAGGTGAATAGACAGCTATAACTTTTGCGGCATCTTCTGTTTTTGCAGGGAAAAACATAAAGATAACGCCGTTAACTGCGTGTGAGTAACCGTTTAAGCCACCAAAGGTCACATCTTTTATGATCCCGTACTTATCCCTGTCAGCTTTTTCTTTTTCGTATGTATTTATATCTTTTTTGTTTTTGTATGATGCGTACCCCAAAACAATATCAAATTTATCATTTGATATATGTGCGTTTTGCAAGGTAAAGTAGTAACGTCCTATGACATCCAAAGATCCATTTTCGTCAGAGTATTCTACTTTGTCATTTTTGTCTGTTGTGATGCTGATATCGCCGAATACTTCGTTAGTTACTGTGACAGTTTGTTTTTTGTCTCCGCAGGCAGTAAAGATAATTGTTGCGAGTATTACTGTAAGCAGGGTTAAAATAATTTTTCTCATATTTTTTTCCTTTTTTTGCTATTTTAGGCATTTGTCACGTTTATTTACATTGTCTAAAACATATGTAAATAATAATAACAAAAATTATATAAAAAGTCAAGAAGTTTAAAAAAAAAACGTATGAAATTAATGATAATATTTGAAATATTATCATTAATTTAAATAGTGACATTTTTTCTTTTATATCTGCTTGAAAATGGGGGTTTCAAGCAGATATTACGTTTTATGTGCGATAAATGAAGTCTCGTAGGTTATTTGTCTGATATTAATACAAATGTTTTGTCCTATCAAAAACATTCAATCATTATTTTTTTACGAAAGAATTTCAGCGTTACGGGCGTAAAAGTACTTCGCGGTATCATTTACCAACTTGTCGAGTGTTTCTGAGTCCGGTATATTATTCATGGCCGGATAAGGGTTTCCGCCAGGACCGAGCGGTTCAGGGGTAAGATAGCATTTTTCCCGTTCATAGAAAATAGCGTACAGAGCTTTTATGATAGTATCAATATCCATAAATCCATCGCCGAGAGCGCATCTATTGCTGTCAGCGAGGTGCAGATTTGTCAGCATATCTCCGGACTCAACTATTGCTATGCCGATATGAGATTCTTCGGACTGCATATGGTATAGATCACCATTTATATGTGCGATCCCAGGGTGATTTACCTTAGTTATGTACTCTTTAGCGTCTTTCACTGTATGGCAAAAACTGACTTCAGCGGAGCGTATAGGCTCAATAGCAGCTCTGATACCGGAGTCTGAAAATCTGTCCGCTACTAACCTCAGTGTCGCTGTTGAGCGTTCTATCTCGCTGTCATCATATTTTTTTGACCTACCGACCGCTCCCGGCACAACAAGTATGTAGTCTCCGCCTACTTCATAGGTGAAGTCAATGATTCGTTTTAAGTAGTCAAGGGCATTTTGCCGAACTATACCGGATGGGCTGGCAAGTTCGCATTCATCAGAAAACATGCCGCAAATGCCGGAAACTTTCATATCATTATTATTTAAGATTTTTAGAGTTTCTTTTGCTGTATATCCGAGATCCGAACCGTACTGATTTCCATGAAGTTCCACATAGTCAATTTTTGCCCGCTTCAGCCTTTTTAGTGATGTATCAAGGTCTTCTAAGCCAAACCCCCAATTGCTCCATGATAGTTTTATTTCTGTCTGTGGTTTTCCGCTTTCAATAATCCTTTTTTTAAACAGTTCATCGATCAGTAAATTCTTTTTTTCAAAATTTTGTAAAGTCATGTATTTTACCCCTATATTTTTTCCAATATATATTGTAACAAATTTACCAATAAAAGAAAATACCATATATATAAAACTAAAAAAATAATTTTTGTACATTTTTTATAAAAAATATCTATTTACTTTTGTTACTGAAATGTGTTACAATCTTAATATATATCACATTTAAAGGATAAAGGTACTTATGAATAAGAACATACTGAGGTTACTATTTATTTTCGCTTGCGGTCTGTGGATGTTAACTTTTCTATCGGCGCAAACAAAAGATCCTGTATTGGAACTGTGGATTAAAGCCACAGACTTGACTGATTTTTACGAAAACGGTGACAAGTTGGCTGTTTGGAAAGATGCCAGGGCGAACGGGCTTGAGCTTAAAAGCGATGGAGACGGCAGACCCATGTTTTTTAACAATGGGACAACAGGGGGAACACCTTCTGTCTATTTTGGTAAAATAGCGGGAACAGAAGATGTTCTCAACACATACTTTGATCTGCCGTTAAAAGGTGAGTGGAAGGGGACAACTATATTTGTTGTAGGTACTAACCTCGGACATGCCGGTGTTGTTGATACTGCTCCGGGATCTGCCGGCTGTCTGCGTACTATGGGATGGCTTCAAATAACCGGAACTTTATGCGCAGCATCGGGATTACCTTATTTTTCCGCTAATCCAACCGAGCTTGGGGTATTGACTCTGACCGCGTATATGGATGATGATAGCGGTTTATCTTTTAACGCGTATGAAAACGGCTCTCAGGCTTTTGATACTGTTATAGACCCTAACCCTATGTTCAGCGTACGATTTCAAAACGCGCGTATAGGAAACAATAACCGCGGAGAAGGCATATATAACGGAGAAATAAAAGAAGTTTTATACTACAGCGGGATTATGACCGATGAAGATAGACAACAGATAGAAGGTTACCTCGCTATTCGTCATAATCTGGTTGATACTGCCGGTCTTATCGACGAGATATTAAAGTCTCATGAATATCCCTTTGGATACATTTCTGAGAAAGACGTTAATATTCTGTTACCGGAAGTAAAAGCTATTCCGTACACAGATGGAGCAGCTGCTTGGATAAGAGCAGAAGATATAGTAGACGTTGACGCCAATAAGCCTATTAATTTTGTGCCGGCACAGATAGGAAGCGAGTTTACGAGTAGCGGAGCTAACAGGCCAACTTATATCGCTAAAGGACTTGGCGGCCGTCCTGCTATTTTGTTTGAGGGAAACCTCAACGCAAACCCCAGAACTTTTCAAAATTTGCAGATACCGCTTCAGGGAGAAGTTACTGAGTTTACATTGGCGGTAGCCGGAACAAATCTATGGAGTATGGGACTTTTCGATACGGCTCCCGGTCGTGAAAAATGTCTGCGTACTATAGGAGCGATACAGTTGACCGGAAGTTCTCTCGTTGCAGGTTCACCGTTTCCTCTTATAAATGGTAAATATAACGAAGGGCATATGATAATAGTTATTATCGGAGTTAATGATGAAGGCGTTCAGTATATAGAAACTTTTGCTAACGGACATTTTCAAAAAAGAGTGTTATCTGCTGACGATCACCTCGCTTCAGTTCAGTTTTTAAATGGAAATATCGGCATAACTAATGGCGGAGAGACTGTTTTTAACGGAATGATTTCTGAAATGATGATATTCCCAAAAGTGATAAATGAGAGTGAAAGAAAGCAGATAGAAGTATATTTTTCTGAGAAATACGCTATAGCGATAAAAAGTAAAGAGCAGATAGAGTTAGATGAGTCTGCAAGGAGCAGATGGACTAATGTATATCCGCGCCTTGAAACTTACTCTTTTTCCTGGTATGGAAATACTTTTAGCGGTGATACGGAGTGGGTACAGTCCGGCATGAGCGGACTTAATGTGTATCCTGACGGAACAGTTCTGGCGACCTCTATTTGGGATGAACCGCATAAAGAAATAGGTTTTTATAAAGACGGAAAAGTAATTGGTCCTACCCATACCGGAGGCGGATTTGCCAAAATAACTTTTGACGACGATTATATTTATGTTGGAAAGAGCGGTATGGGAGAGAAGAAAGTTGGTATAGCGCGTTATAAAAGAAGTATGGACGGAGAAAGTCTTGAAAAAGTACCGTTCGCGGCAGAAAACGGCAACGGTTTTGTCATGTTTGATGTAGAAAATATATGGCAGGAAGCTGCAGGCATCGCGTTAAATGGCTCTGTATTATTCTTAACTGTTAATAACATCCCGCGAGTGTTCCTGTTTAATAAAGAGACAGGGATGAGGATTGGCGGATTTGATGTTGAAGAGGGTGGTCCTATAGCTCTTTCTCCTGACGGTACATTATGGCTTGGCACTTCACGCGGAGCTTTTGAGTATAATTCCGCAGGTCAAGAAACAGGACGTGAAATAACAGATATAAAAGTTACCGGCATAACATTTTCGCCAAGCGGAGAACTGGTTCTAACTGACGGCGGAAAAGGGCAACAGATAATATTTTATAATATCTCAGGAAGGGTACCTCAGGCAGTTCGTACTATTGGTGAGTACGGCGGCGTTTATCAAAATACTATGCGCGGGAAGATGAGCAGCGACAGACTGTTTTTACCAACCGATATTGCTGTTGACGAAAAAGGCAATACATATGTGAATAATGATGGTAAAATTATGAGAAGCTACAGCCCTAACGGTGAACTTTTATGGGAATTATGGTCAACAGTGTTCTGTACCGCGAGTGACTTTCATCCGGATACAGACGGAAATGATATATATTCACAGATATTCCATTATGAATATGTTCCAGGAGAAGAGCCGGGTAAAGATTGGAAGATAGTAGGTGTTGGAAATGATCCGTTAAGTTTTCCTTATCTATCAGCTCCGCACAGCCAAAATGTAGTGCATAAAAAGCTGAATAATGAGGTTTACCGCTATGGAATAGTTAATGGGGCTGTTATAAACAAATTAGCTGAAAATGGCGAGATATTTGAGCCGGTAGCTTATTATAGTAACGGACGTGGCACTCCTGTTGTAGATTTCCCAAATCGTCCGACTAAAGAAAAAGGGAACAGGTTTGTTTGGACAGATTTTAACGGAAATCATATGGTTGACGATGATGAATTTCAATATCCTTTAGAAGGTTTTTATATACAAGAAACTTTTAATGTGTTCATTGATTCTGAAGGCAATTTTTGGGAGCCGCAGAACAGATACGGTGTTTTAAAGACTCCTTTGGTCGGCTTTACCGCATCAGGCGCCCCTATATATGATTTGGAAAAGGCTGAAAAATTTGACAAACCAAAAGAATTTTCAGAAGTTTTGAGATGTCACTATTTTCCGGAGACTGATACCATGTATTTAAGCGGTTATACTTGGGATAACCAATTATCCGGACATGAGTGGATATGGGGGTGTTGCGGGCGTGAAGCTATTTGTTATACTGACTGGTCAAAACCTACAAGAAAAATCCGCTCAAGAATGGTTTATCCGGAGCCGGCATGGGATATAAAATCTATGTGGGTACTTGATAATGCTGACTTATTACTTGCCGCAGAAGCTCAAACTTCCGTAATATTTGTTTATAATACCCTAACCGGTGAATTGATTGGTATTTTAGAGCCAGATCCAAAAATAGTCGGCTCTGTAGGTTGGGTAGATACTGACGGAAGTCTTAGAGCTTTTGAAAAAGAAGATGGCTCAATCTTAGTTATTGAAGAAGACAGTTGGGCACAAAAAGAGATGATTTATCACGTTAAACCTATTAAAACAAAGTAAAAAATAATTTTTATATAGTATATCATTTGGAGATGAGAAAAAAATGAGAAAAGTTATATTGTTAATATTTAGTTTACTCTGCTTTGCGGTGTCTGCTATGGCGCAAGGTACGTTAGAAGAAAAATTTCCGGCGCGGCTCGCGCTTTGGGTCAGAGCTTCCGATTTTGAAGGGGTCTTAAATGACGAAGACAGGGTTGCCGAATGGGGTGATGCTCGCGGCAAAGGACCTTTTATGACCAGTAAAGATGATGGGAGGCCGTACTTTATTTTGAACGGAGCTTCAGGCACACCATCTATATATTTAAATGGAGACGTGAATGCGAATCCCAAAATAAACAATTATTTTGAGGTTCCGTTACAAGGTGAAATTCCGGCAACTACTATTTTTATAGTCGGAACAAATCTAAATCGTGGCGGACTTATTGATACAGCCGCGGCAAACAGAGGAACTCTGAGACATATAGGATCTCTTCAAATAACAAATACTCGTGCGGGACTTCCTGGGCCGTCATGGTTTTCAAGAAATCCTGACAGCGTTGGCATACTTACACTTTCAGCTCAGCTTAAAAACGACTGGGAGCTTCACTTTGACGCTTTTCAAAATGGAGAGAAAATAGCTGATACTTCTATAGACCCTCTTACTGAACAGGCTGTGCAGTATAATAACGCGCGGATAGGTAATGTTAATTATATAGAGCAGATGTTCAACGGCGAGATAAAAGAAATCTTATTTTACATAGGGTATATGACAGATAAAGAGCGTGAGCAAATAGAGGGATATTTGGCGTTAAGGCATGGGTTGATAGATCCCGCTTCAGTTTCAACTGAAGTGTTGGAAGCTCACAAGATGCCTTACGGATATGAAATAATTGAAGAAGTAAAGATTGAAAAACCGCCTCTTCCTGAAGTGAAGTCAAAACCAAGCACAGACAGATTAGTCAGTTGGTTTAGAGCTGATGATATAAAAGGACTAGAAGACGGCGATAAAGTAGACTCAGCGCCGACAGTTGAAGGCGGAACTGCTTATTCTGAGGGAATATACAGACCAACCTATTTAGCTGAAGGTTTAAGCGGGAGACCTGCCTTGAAATTTGAGGGCAACGCTAACGCTAACCCCAGAACTTATCAGTGGTTAGAATACCCTGTCGCCGGAAGCAGTTACGCGGTAACTATAGCAATGGTCGGAACTAACAGCTTACGAAACGGCGGTTCTATAGACACTTATCCAACAGGACTCGGCACCATAAGAAATATAGGAGCTTTGCAGTTGACAGGCAATAGTTCAGGACTGAATCATCCTTTTCCTCTTTTTACAACAGAGAGTATAGTTCCGCAGATGTCATTCATCATAGTTGGCATAGATGAAGACGGAAAACAGTATATGGAGACATACGCAAACGGTCAATTTCAGGCAAGAAGTACGCCGAGCGACCCTATACAGGTTATTTTTAAACGCCCTGTAACAGGAACTGTAAATTGGGGTGAACAGTCTTTTAACGGATTAGTATCTGAAGTTATGATTTTCGACAAAGCTATTGATGAGAAAGAAAGAAAACAAATAGAGTCATATTTTGCGGAGAAATATAATGTCCAGGTGCTTACAGCTGAACAAGTCGCAAAGACCAGAACAAGTCAAAGTAATCGCTACCCGCATTTTGAGACATATTCATTTTCTTGGTACGGCAATTCTTTCAGCGGAAAAGATGCTTGGGTACAATCCGGCATAAGCGGAATTAATGTATTTCCTGACGGTACGCTTATAGCTACTTCTATCTGGGATGAACCGCATAAAGAGATAGGTTTTTATAAAGACGGAAAAGTAGTCGGTCCGCAGCATACCAGCGGTGGGTACGCTAAAATTACATATGATGATGAATATCTATATCTTGGTAAAAGTGGTATGGGTGAACGTTTGGTAGGTATAGCAAGATATAAGAGAAGCATGGAAGGCAATGTTTTACAAAAAGTTCCGTTCTCTGAAGGTAATAAAGATGGCTTTGTCATGATAGACACCGACGAAATTTGGGTTGAAGCCTCAGGTATAGCGCTTGCCGGAAATACCATATTACTAACCGTTAACGGTGTAGACAAGGTATTTATGTTCAATAAAGAGACCGGAGCTAAAAACGGAGAATTTAACATAAATGCTCCGGGAGCTATAGCGATCGCTCCAAATAATAATTTATGGATAGGAAATAAATACGGCGTTTTTGAGTATTCCGCAAACGGTCAATTGACAGGAAAGAGCATAACAGATTTTTCTGTTTCCGGACTTACAATATCACCGCAAGGAGAGTTGGTTATTTCTGTACAGGAAGATTTGCACCAGGTAATATATTACGATATAAGCGGAGTAAGACCTCAAGAGATAAAAAGAATAGGGGAGATGGGAGGAGTTTACGGAGCAAAAAGGCGCGGTGAACTCAGTGAAAACAGACTTTATTTTCCAGGTGATGTAGCGGTTGATGCGGCCGGCAATTTATATGTGTGTAACCATGGTAAGATTACTCGTAGTTATAGTCCAAGCGGAGACATGCTTTGGGAGATATATTCAGTAATATTTTGTAACGCCTCTGACTTTGATCCCGGAACAGATGGTACGGTTATATATTCAAAAACAATGAATTTTGAATATGTTCCCGGTGCAGAACTCGGCAAAGAGTGGAGAATAACCGGAACTTCTTATGATCCATACAGCTATCCTGAGTTTGCTGACGGGACAAGTCATAATGCTGTTGTGAAAGAACTGAACGGTGAGATATACCGCTTTGGTATTGCTGACGGTGTTATGGTTCATAAGAAAATAGAGGGAACAGAGATATTCGCTCCTGTAGCTATCTACAGCAACGGTCGTTCTACGCCTCAGGTAGTTCCTTCAGTTCTTGAACAAGGTAAAACACGTTTCTTATGGGTAGATTTTAACGGAAATAACACAGTGGATGAAAATGAAATTCAATATCCTGATAATAATAATTACCTAAGCTTTGGATTTAGCACATGGGTTGATTCTGAAGGAAACCTTTGGGAGCCGAGGACACGCGCAGGTTTGTCAAAGTTGCCTCTGACAGGATTCACCGAGTCAGGAGCTCCTGTATATGATCTGAGTAAGTTTGAGGTTTACGGCAAGCCGATTGAGTTTTTGGAAATATTGAGAGTACATTATATATCGGAGACCGACACTATGTATATAAGCGGTTATACCTGGGAAAATCCTGTAACAGGCAAAGAGTGGTTATGGGGTTGCGCCGGACGTGAAACTATCTGTTATACCGACTGGTCAAAGCCAACCAGGAAGGTTCGTTCGCGAATGGTTTTCCCTGACCTTGCGTGGGATATAAAGTCTACATGGGTGGTTGACGAGGCTGACCTCTTCTTTGCTGCTGATGGGACGAGTTCGGTTATATTTGTCTACAATACTATAAGCGGAGAATTGCTTGGTATTATAGAACCTGACCCGACTATTGTCGGCGAAGTAGGCTGGGTTGATACTGATGGCGGACTGAGAGCATATATGAAAGAGGATGGCTCAGTGCTTGTTATTGAGGAAGACAGCCTTGCGCAGAAAGAAATGATTTATCATTTAAAGCCTATAAAAACTAAGTAGTGATGAATGTACTCTTATTATAGAGTTGAAAGAGCGCTCCTTTTTTAGAAGCGCTCTTTTGTTATTTTCAATTCAGATAAAGATTATTATTTCATAGCCTCAATGATAGCTGTTGCCATTTCTTGTGTACCAACCGCTGTCGGGTCTTCACGGGTGAGCTTCATATCATAAGTAACATCTTTGCCGTCTGCTAAAACTTTTGCGACAGCGTTTTCAATTCGTTCTGCCGCGTCATTTTCGCCAAGGTGTTTTAACATGAGCATTCCGCTCAAAATGAGAGCGGTTGGGTTGACCTTATTTTGTCCTTTATATTTAGGTGCCGAGCCGTGTGTAGCTTCAAAAACAGCTCCTTTTTTGCCAATATTAGCTCCGGGAGCAACGCCGAGTCCGCCGACCAGTCCGGCTCCAAGGTCGCTTATTATGTCGCCGTACAGATTTGGCAATACCAAAACATCGCTTTCTTCCGGGCGTTGTACAAGGCGCATACATAGCGCGTCCACTAAAATCTCGTCGTACTCTATATGTTCGGCGTATTCTGCAGCAACTTCACGGGCAACACGATAAAATAGTCCATCAGTGTACTTCATAATATTAGCTTTTGCTATAGCGGAAACTTTTTTTCTGTTGTTTTTTATAGCGTAGTCAAAAGCATATTTTACTATCCTTTTAGTGCCGCTTACACTTATAGGTTTGATGCTGATAGCGCTATCTTCTTTTATCTTACCGCTGCCCATAGATATAATATCATTTGCTTCTTTTGTACCGAGGTCAAACTCAACACCGGCGTAAAGATCTTCAGTATTTTCTCGAACTATAACTATATCAACATTTTCGTAACGGCTTCTCACACCTTTATAACTTTTACAAGGCCGAACACACGCGTAGAGGTCAAGTTCTTTTCTTAGCGCAACATTTACGCTGCGAAACCCTGAACCTATAGGAGTAGTTATAGGCGCTTTTAGCGCTACTCCATTTTTCCGTACGCTTTCTATAGTACTGTCCGGAAGAGGTGTTCCGTATTTTTCCATAACGTCAACGCCGGCTTCCGCATATTCCCAATCTATCTTAACTCCGGTTGCGTCAATAACTCGTTTTGTCGCCTCTGCAAGCTCAGGACCTGTTCCGTCACCCGGGATAATGGTGATATTATATGCCATTTATTATTATCCTTTCTTTAGTTTTGCTGTTCCGTTGTTTTATTTTTTAAATCTTCAATGCCTGTTTTAACGTCAGGATAGAGAAGTTCTATTTTTTTATTATACTCTAAAACAGGTAGTTCAAAATTTTTCCTGACCAGTCTGTCATTTTCCTGTTGTTCTTTTAACCATTCTATATCACCAACGCGTTCTTTTATAACTTTTATTCTCTCATCAGCCGTTGTATTATAAGGGTCAACTTCTTTTAACTTTTCATAGGTCTTTATAGCTTTCTCTAAGTATGAGCTGTCTCCGGTCTGCACCGCTAATTTTTGATAGGTAATGGCAAGCAGTCTGCCAACTTTGTTTGGGTCCCATCGTTTCTCGTCAGGAGTCCAGTTATCATCATAGCTGTGGTCGTGGCCGCTGTGGTCGTGATCATCTTCGCCGGCTTCCGCGCCCTCCATTTCAGCTAAGTATTCTTCATTTTCATCATGAATACGTTTTAACTCTTCCTTAGTTCTCGCTTCAAAAACAGGTTCATCACCTTTTGGGAAAACTATCGGCTCTAAGATCTCAAGAGCTTTGCGGTAATTTCCTTCCCTTTGCATGTAGAGCCAAGCGAGGTCAAAGTAATAATTGGGCTTTTCAGGATTACTCCTCACAGCGCGAATATAGGTGTTTGTTCCCGCTTCTAACCACTGTTTTCTCTGCACCATATCTTTGCTGTCATAGTAAATATTCCATGCCAGATGCCATCCGTAAAGAGACCATGCCTCATAAAATGAGGGATTTAATGTAACAACAGCGTCAAGCGGCGCTACCATTTCATATAATTTACCTTTGTGGAAAAGAGTTTCCTGATAATGCCATAAAATATTTGCGACCATGTATCTCTGTCCGCCAAGCATGGCAAGAACAGCCGGAGTTCCTCCTCCTCCACGAAATACACTGGTGAAAAATGTAGTTCCGGCACCTTTTGGAGGTCTGTTATCTCCCCAAGTTTTTATATCACTTATATATACATTTGACGGCCATCTTATAGCAAAAAGGGCTATCACAACGATTAAAAGTATTATTGTAGTAATATTTCTTTTTTTCATAATTTAAAGTTCACGGTAATTAAATATAATAATTGCGAGCATCAGACAGATAATGATATATAGTAATCCTTGTACAAAGAGCGGTTGAGCCACCATATCAAAAGTTATCTTTGATACCTGTTCCTGTACTATCTGATACCTTAAGTCCATAGCCTGGAAATTTGGAAGCAATTGGTGTACGACTTTCAGAGCGGCGTTTGAAAACGCGTTTCCCCCGTTTTCCGCCATATCATACAAAAATTGTGAGTAATTTCCGGCAAACCAGATACATGCCGTTACGATAATAGTTCCTATCCAAGACATAAATGTTGATAAAAATATAATTATAGCCGACAGTGTACAAAGCACAACGAATATCATAATAATAGCCGGTATAAGCCGCATATCAAATACATGTCCGGGAGCTCTGTAAATATAGACTAAAAAAAATAAAAATGACAAAAGCGCGGTTGTTATAAGGTTAATGCCGACTGCTCCGAAAAATTTTCCGGTTACATACTGCCAGCGCGCTATAGGTTTAGCGAGCACCGGGTATATAGTACGGTTTTCTATCTCATTTGGTATCATATTAAAGCCGGTCAAGATAGCTATTATCGCGCCGAGTACACTTATAATGGCCAGTCCGGAGTCCATAAGCATATAGCGAATCTCTGTCGGGTCAAACGCGTTACTGGTCATAGAGACTAAGATGAGTATTACCGCTAAAATAAGCAGCACGTTTAAAATAACTCCGCGCATAACTCCTGTCACGGTATTTCCCGCGATTAAAAATATTCCTCTTAATTTATCCATTGGTATCTTTTCCTGTTTTAGTAGTTTGTTCATTTGTAACCGCGAGCAGGAATTGCTCTTCGAGAGTGGATTTCGGTCTTGTTACTTCGATCAGTTGTCCGCCAACACTTTCCAGTTTAGCGAGTACACGGTAAATATCTTCACTCGTACTGACCTTTATGATAGCCGAGTCTCCGGCAGTTCGTATTTCCAGTCCGATGTCTCTTAAAGTCGCTTCTCCTTCACGGGTAATATTTGTAGCTGTTATCTCCCATCTGTTGCTCCCCGGCACAAGTTTATCAACAGACCCTATAGCTATAAGTTTTCCCCTGTAGAGTATAGCTACACGGTCAGCTACCGCTTCGACTTCGCTTAGCATATGTGAGCAAAGAAGTATGCTTCGCCCATTTTTTTTCTCTGCGAGTATAAACTCTCTCACCTCGACTGTACCGAGCGGATCAAGTCCGTTTGTAGGTTCGTCCAAGATAAGAAGTTCAGGATCATTTATCATCGCGCTTGCTATGCCTATCCTTTGGCGCATACCGCGTGAATAAGTGCGTATAGGCATATCCGCTCCTCGGTCAAGTAGGTCAACCATTTTTAAGAGTTCATCTATACGTATATTGGCCACTTCTTCCGGTACATTGCATAATTTCCCGTAGTAGCTGAGTAACTCTCTTCCGTTTAGGAATTCGTAAAAATACGGTGCTTCAGGTAAGTATCCTATTTTGCTTTGCGCGTTTATGGTACCAGGTGTGTCTCCGAATATAGTGATTTCTCCTGCTGTAGGAAATATCATTCCGAGAAGTAGTTTCATTGTAGTTGTTTTTCCGCTTCCGTTTGGTCCGACTATAGCGAGAGTTTCTCCGCGCCGGATATCAAGGTTTAAGTCTACGACAGCGTCAATCACCTTATTTCCGAGCAATTTATATCGTTTTGACAGTCCTTTTATTTCAACAATTTTTTCCTGTTGAGATGTTTTTGCTTTCGTGGTTTTGGCCATTAAAAGCCCTCCAATAAATATTCCTAATTTAAATAAATAATATTATTCTCACGCTATATTATACCCATTTTAGTGCATATATGTCAACTACATATTTTATTTGACATATATCATTCAATTTTGTATAATATGCATAAATAGCTGTGAATAAAAAATGAATAAAAGCTATTTTTATGTTTTTTGCAGACAGGAGTTACATGTTTATATGGAAAGAAATCTTATTATACTTTTCGCGCAATTTATTTTTCTTTAACAGCATTTGCGGTGATGGCTTATATTACAGTTCAACCAACTAATGAATTGAAATTTTTAGGTGAAGACAGCGGTTTATTTGGACTAGCAAATATCAAGTACAGATTGCAAATATCAAGTACAGATTTGGTTGTCAAGAGATGTTATCTCCGGCGAATTTGGCGCCTATCTCATATATTATACAAGATGGCAAGAAACTTTTTTGTATATTCAGATAAACACTGAATCATATAGGCGTGATATAGCTATTGGTTTTTAATGAGCTTTGCTGCGAAAAATCCGTCAGTGCCGTGAACATGAGGAAACATCTTTAAATATTTTTTATTCTCGCTCAGACAACATTCAGGGATATATTTTTCTTCACTTAAATCGCAAAGTGTGAAATTGGGATGATTAATCAAAAATTTATCAATTTGTTCTTCATTTTCTTCCGGTTCTAAAGAGCATGTAACGTAAAGGAGGATCCCGTCGATTTTTAATGATGCCGCTGCTTTATCAAGCAGTTCAGCTTGTAAAAGAGCGTTTTCCAAAATATTTTCTAATGATTTCTTATGACGCGCGTCCGCTTGTTTTGATAGTGTACCGGTGCCGGAACACGGAGCGTCAAGCAGTATATAATCAAACGTTTCAGTTATATCCACTGTTCTGGCATCGTGTTCTTTAATCTCAATACCTTCAGTCAGCCCCAGTCGCAGCGCTTCTTCTTCTAAAATTCTTAACCGTGCTTTTGAAGTGTCGGTCGCAAGGATATATCCTGTATCATCTGTCCATTCACCGAGATGGGTTGTTTTCCCGCCGACTCCTGCCGCCATGTCCCAGCCGCGCTTTCCTCGTCCGGCACGTAACAGTTCAACTGCCAGCATTGACGCCTCACCTTTTACAGAAAATAACCCTTCTGAGTATTCCGGTAATTCAGTCAAATTTCCACTGCCGGAAGATATTGTTATCCCATACCTGGAGTACTCAGTCGGTTTAACTTCAAGATCTCTATTTTTTAAAAATGTTAACAGAGCGTCTCGAGTTACCCAACGTTTATTAATGCGGATAGTTGTTTTCGGGGGGACATTATTTGCTTTTAAAAGTTTTATTGTCTCTTCTAATCCATAATGGTTTATCCATCTTTCTATCAACCATTCGGGATGAGAGTAAAAATCGGCAAGATCGCGCGTACCATTACTTTTTGCTTCATTTACCCGTAATTCATCAGCGTGGTCGCTTATATTTCTAAGAACCGCGTTAACTATCTTTTTAAGTCCCTGCGGCGTTAGTTTTACTGCTTCATTTACGACAGCATGTGAGGGAATTTTATCAAGATAGATGAACTGATAGCTGGCGCTTAGCAAGATATACTGCACAGTTTTTGACATTTTTTTAAGCGGCATTGTAAGATAGTTATTTAGAACATTTTCTAAGTAATTTCTGTTTCTCAGCGTGCCTTCAACTATATTTATAAGCAACGCGCGGTCACGAGAGTCTGTTAAACGTTCAACCGCGGAAGCGAGGTGACCGTTAATGTTTTCCCCGCTGTCTGCCAGCTTTAATATATCAATAGCAATTTTTCTTGAGTTTGTCATTACTTATTTCTTGTATAATCTTCGATCTTTGATAAATTCCGCGACGGTTTCCGGCACTAATCCACTTATGTCCTCATCGCGTCTCACTTTATCTCTGATTTTGGTTGATGAGACATCTATCAGATCAGCTGACAGTACTTTAACATCATTATTAGTTATGGTATACCCAGGGCGTTCAAAAGTAACCGGCATGACCATTTGCAAAAGTTCATCGGCACGATGCCAATTTTTTATGTCATTTGCCATATCAGCGCCGATTATAAGGTAAAATTCGCTGTTTGGGTAAAGCTGTTGTAAGATAGGTATGGTATCAACCGTGTAGTTTTTTCCTGCACGTATAAGTTCTATATTGCTTATTATAAAATCCGGATAATTTTCTATCCCGAGAGTGATCATTTCAAGTCGGTAATTATTATTTGTTAACGTCTGATTTTCTTTATGCGGCGGTCTGGCGGCCGGTACAAATATTACTTTATCCAGTTGCAAAAGTTCTTTTGCTTTTTTTGCAATATAGAGGTGTCCGTTATGGATTGGGTCAAATGATCCGCCTAATATACCATTTTTTTTCACGTCGATATATATTATACTATATAATAGCCTATATGTAAACTATGAAGTTCAATCTCAAATTGAACTTTTTGAGAGTAAAAAAAACATCTAAAGCTATATAGGTTAGTACGCGGTTAGTACGGATTTAATATTTTATTTTTTTAATAATTTCTCTTAGTTCTTCTATTTCTTTGTGGGTACATATCTTTCTTCTTAGGCAGAACGGAGAAATGCGCAAAGAGCAATCTATATCACTAAAAGAGATGGCAGAGGCAAATAAAGAGCAGGTCATAATCATGGAGCGTATATCATCTACCTTGACACATCTTGAAAATAGAATAGACAAGATGGAAGGTGATATAAAACAATTAAAAAGAAAGGGGAAAGGTAATTAAAATGACAGTAAAGAAATATTCATTAAAGAAAGACGGCAGGAACTTAGTATTATCACCTAATTTTCAATTCCGCGAGTTTGCTTGTAAAGACAATTCAGATGAGGTGTTGGTAGATTTGAGCCTTGTAGAAGCATTACAACAGGCGAGTAATGATTTGAAGAAGAGAATAACTATAATAAGCGGATACCGCTCAAAGAAACATAATGATAAAGTAGGCGGAGCAAAGAACTCTTATCATGTGAGAGGTCAAGCAGCAGATATTAAGATTGAGGGTTTAAATCCGTGGCAGGTAGCTTTATATTTTGAGCATTACGGTAATAAAAAAGTAAGGGCAATCGGTATG
>JGI994J12354_10000436_pt1 | contig 41428 bp, 56 predicted proteins | sample IntmicLarv3ML3BL_FD_12354 | JGI IMG/M metagenome (IMG submission 12354) | reverse complement strand
ATGGTATAACATAAATATTGGAGATAACATTAGTGTGGAAAATATATTTAAAGAAATAATAGGAATAACAGAAGACGAAAAAAGAAAAGATATAGTACAAGATAGTTGGAAGTATATACTGACATATTTATTGAAAAAGTTTTAAATACATTTAAGAAAGAGTTAACTAATGTTGAGCAACTTAGAGGTAAAATGATTTATACTATTGATCCTAATACTGATGAGGATAAAGATAAATGGAGCATGTACAAATGCTTAATAGTAGAGGTAAGCTTAAATGATAAAATGTATTGCTTAAATAGTGGAAAATGGTATCAAATAGATAATGACTTTGTAACAAAAATAAATGAAGAATATAATAATATAGAAATATCTAAAAAGGACTTTATAGATTTTGATAGTTCAAAAGATAATTACCATGAAGATGAATATAATGATGATTTAGAAGTTTTTTAAGTAATGCAGAATTGATACATAAAATAGGACAAATATCTATAGGAGGAGGAAAAGGAAACAAAATAGAGGTTTGCGATGTTATGACAAAAGATAAAAATCTTATACATATAAAGAAAAATGGTGGTTCAGCGATGTTAAGCCATTTGTTTAATCAAGCAACTGTATCTGCTGAAATGTTACTAGACAAAACTTTCAAAAGTAAATTTGACCAAAAATTAGAGGAATTTAATTTTAATGATTTAATAGATACTACTTATATTCCAAACAACTATACAGTTACAATGGGAATTATAAATAAATATACAGAAGAGAGACCTAAAATACCATTTTTCAGTAAAGTTGCTATTAGATATGCTAGTAAGAGAATTTCTAATATGGGCTATAAAGTTAATATTAAAAATATTAAAATTTCATAATTATCTATAACATTATCTTTTCTAATTCTATTGGTATATAATTAAGAACATCACAACATACACAAAAGTGATTATCTTTATCAAATATTCCATCTAAAGGTTTTTCATGAATGTGACCAAATATATTTATTTGCTCTTTATCAACATGTATTGGTTCATGTGTTAGAATATATTTACCTAGTTCTATTTTTCTTTTGTATACATCTTTAAATCCAATGTTTTTCCACAAATTTACTCCTGTTTTAAAATCGTGATTTCCTATTAATAATATTTTAGTACCATTCAATCTGCCAATTAAGCCTTTTAATTGTTCATATGTTCCAAAACCCACATCACCTAAATGATATACAGTATCTACTAGTCTTACTGTTTCATTCCATTTTTGTATGATGTATTCGTTCATCTGTTTAGAATCTTTAAATGGTCTGTTACAATATTTGATTATATTTTCGTGATTAAAATGTGTATCTGCAATTACAAATGTTTTCATATATTTTATCATTTCCTTTCGGCATTTTTATGGTTTTTGTCAATGTTTTTACCGTAAAAATGTATTTTAGTTTTTAATGCCAATTACAATAGATAATCATTATTAATAGCTTTAAATGAAATCGTATTATCCATACTTCTTATTATAATTCCTTCTCTTGCTTGATTGCTGTCTGCATTTTCAAAAAAAACTTTATATTTTCCTTTAGCTTTTTCCAATAATTGTTCTTGTGAATAGTGAAAAGAGACACCTTCTTCAATTACTGGTACAAACTTCATTCCTAATTCTTCTACAAGTTCTTTATTCTCTGGATATCCCATCTTTTTATACTCTAAATCATTTATACCTTTAAATAAAACATTAAAGATATAAATATCCTTGCCTGTAATTCTCATTTTATTAGATTGAATATTTTGCCCTATTAATTCACCTTGTATAGCAATTAATATTTCTTTTTCTTTATAATAATTTCTTAGTTTATTTTCTATATCATAAATTTCTGCTATTTGAGAATATTTGCCTGTGTTTTTAGTTCCATTTTCATTATATTGGTTATAACAAATATTTCTACCACATATATTAAATTCTATTTCTTCTGTTTCTTGATTTTTTTCTAATATATATGTTGTAGAAGTTCCATCTAGTTTACAAGTAATATAATATGGTTTATCTTTCATTATTTCTGTGTATTCTGGATTTGATTGTATTCTTTCTTCATCAGTTTTAGATACTTTCCATTCATATTGTTTAGATGTGCCATCACTTGTTTCTTTTACTGATTCTTCCCATTTAATTATATCTAATAACGCAGTAACATTATCTCCCTCTAACATTTCTTTTAATCTTTTATCTAATTGCTCTTGAGATAAGATTAAATAATTATACTTTACAATTATATTTTTTGCTTCTTCATATGGTATTAATAACCCTTGCGAAATTTGACCTCTTAATTTTCTAGTTCTTATTCTATATCTGTCAAATTCCTTGTTAAAGTTTTGATCGCCTAACCATGCAAATTCTTCTATTTTAGGCAATAAAGAATCTATCTCAACATAACAGACTAAATCTCCTATTTTATATAAATCTTTTTGTACTACAATAGCCCAACCTAATATAGTTGCTACCTCTATTTTATCTGCATCTGGTATTGATTGGATGTCTTTAATTTTTTGAATACTTGCTAATTTTCTCATATCATACGCTCTCCTTTTTGACAATTTTAGTTATCATATAATTATTTTGCTTTTTTGTCAACGAATTTTTGGAATATAATGTAAAACAATTTATATTGAATTAATCCAACAAAAACAACTAATTATATTGGATTTATTCCTTAAAATCAGTAATATTCATAAAATATCTATTTAAATTTTTAATTTAAAATGTTATAATTATTTTACATTATATCTTTTTGGAAAGGAGGCAGAAATTTGCTTTTAGATTTTTTAAATCAAACAAAAGAAAAAGCATTAGACGAAACTAATACTTTTTCAAATTCTATCAAAGATTTTATATCTGAACTTCAAGATTATTTTAATAAACCTAATATTAATCCTATTCTAAGCAAAGATTCATATTATATTGATCGTTTTGAAAAGGATTGGGCTGTTTTAATTAATAAACGCACACGTGAATCCTACTTTATTTCTAAAGATGAATTTCCAAAAGAAGTAACAGACTATGATGCAATTAGAATCGAAAACAAAAAATATATTATTGATAACTAATAATCCATATATTTCTGCTACTTATATTTTTTCATATAGTATAGGCTGTAGCAGTTCTTCTGTCATGCTTTCAATCATTTGATTATATTTTGCCATTACTATAAATTCTTTTGTAACTGGTTTTGGATATTTTTTTTCTAATTGCTTTTGTATAATTTCTCGGCATTTCCTTATTTCTTGCTCTCTGTTTAATAGTTTGTCCATTATAGTACCATCAATAACTAACTCATTATACCTAATAGGATATGTTTCTTCTAAATACTTTTTAATCATCATTCCATATTTACCTAATCTCATTCTTAACACCTCCTGACAATGCGAGAATTAAAATATTGATACCATCATAAAAACCTGACATATAATATTTTTGATTATAATAACTACAAAATTCTAAATATTTATCTCCTAATTCATCTAATATATTAAAAACTTTTGAATATTCAGTTTTTGGTACAGCACTTAAAATATAGTTTATTTTATCATCTAGTTTTAATAAATGTTTCCTATCTTCTTTTGATAGTTGTTCAAATTTTTCATCTCTAAATTCAAACCATTGATCCATTAAATTACCTAAATCTTGTTTGAAAAAATCTTTATTTATCATATCAAATTCTCCTTCCTAAAAACTGGCGACAATTTGGCGACACTATTGTCCAAAAATGTCATAAATTTTCTTTAAAATTCTTTTTAGGAAACGTTAGAATTCATTGATATACTAACTAAAACTTAGATTTTCTTAATTTTACTAAAACAGCTTTTAAGCCACTCATAACCCGAAGGTCGCAAGTTCGAGTCTTGCCCCCGCAACCAAAAATAAAGACTTTTGTATAAAATACAAGAGCCTTATTTTTTTATCTAAATTAGTAATTGCTAGTTACAATATATTAAATTTCTTTAATGTATTTTCATTTTCAAACAGTTCTTTTTTTACAGTTTGTATAGCATTAATTGTATCTCCAAAAGCAACTTTTTCTGCATATATATGATTTTTGCAATAATCTTGCCATAACTTGTTCAAGAATGGATTTTCTTCTAAAACATTTATAGTTTCATTAATTGTTTTTAACTCTATTATACTTTTCCTTGATATGAAAGTTTTTATAATAGCTTCTCTCAATATTTCTTTGTCAATCTCATTCCATTTGAAATTAACAAAATAATAAATATCATAATAATCTTTCATTCTACTATTCTTAATTTTTCTTTCAACAATAGTTTGAAATTTCTCTGCAATTACTGTTTCTTGGTTATATGAATAAATATTAATATATGAATCTTCAAATAGCTTTTTATATTTATATTCAATCGTTTCTGGAGTAATAATATCTCCAGTAGACACATCTATGTGAAATTGTATTTTAATATTTTCATAAATAGCCAGTATTCTGAATCTATATCCATCATATTCATTATCCTCTTTTATATCTTCTATCTTATTAATTAAAAAAGTAACATTATCTTCAATATCGATATTTAGTATGTTTTTAAAAATCCTTAAAATTTCTTCTTTTTCAAAATTAAGGCCTGTTACATTTGTGTCTATATCTACAGTTGTTCTTGAATTAATTCCCATGATAGAAGATAGGAGTAAACCACCTTTAATAATAAAATTTTCTTTATATGTAGATTTAGACAATCTTTCTAATACTCTTTCAAACACATAGTTTTGTAAAACTTCTTGTATTGAAATTCCATATTCCTTGGAAATATTTCTAGCTTTATCCTTTAATGAACTTGCATTTTTTATCATATTATCCACTCCATAACTGTTTCTAATTGTTTAATACATTTAAGTTTTTTAGCATAATCATATACTTTATTTATATCAATGCTTCCATGCATAAGCATATTTCTTATAAACTTATTTGTTTGCTCTTTATCAATTCCAGTATTTCTATTTTTGAGAACATCACATATTGTTCTTTCAAGATTATATGTTTTCACATTAAATCCCTGTGGAGATTTGGCTGTTGTAACACCAAGACTAAGGAATTCTTTTTGCACATAGTGTGTTCTTATATTTGTTGGAAACCTCTGTTTATTATATCCACTATATACTGTTACATCTATTTTGTTTGGTGTTCTCTCTGTTTCTCCTAGTAGATACATTGCAGTATTATATGAAAAAATAGCAGTTTTATTTTTAAGTTGGAATACATAAAATTCATCTTCAAGCATGTCTGAAGAAGTATATATTCCATTTTTTACTTTACTAATAATACCTTGTTCTACTAGCTGTTTAATATAGACTCTAGAAATACCAAACTCTTCAATTTGATTTGTAGTAACAATGCCTTGGTTTATTTTTAGTAGTTTTTTAATTTTTTCTTGCATAAAATCACATCCTATTTACAAATGTACTTACATTTTAACATATATAAGTACATTTGTAAATAGGATATTTTATCTCTTAAACTTTGAACTACATTGAAATAAATTATATGGTGTATATTTATACTCATACTTATATCCTTCTTCATTAAACATAGACATTATCAGAAAATCCATGTTTGCAAAAGATATAAAGGATTCCTTTACCTTATTATCCCATAAATTCCACATCTTTGGGCTAATAATAATTTTATCAGTTCTTATTGGTAACATATTATTCATATAATTAACTTTATCTTTAAATTTCAAATGCATAAATTGATTAGCAAAAACTTCATATTCATTGTTTTCTTTAAACCATGATAATATACAAAAAGATTTATTTTCATCTGGAAAAATATTTATATATAAACTTTTTAATATATCGTCATTTTTATATTGTTTTAATGGATTAATCTCATTTCCTTCCAAATCATAATCTAATTCTATCATAGCAGATACTGCAAATTGTACTTCATATGGTATTTCCCAGATAGAATAATTAAGAATATCATATTTTTCATTTGTAATAGCATCATCTAAAGTAGCCTTTCTCTTCTTGTTATCTTGATTACCTAACTCTACCATTTGGTTATATTCTATTAATTCATCATTATACATATTAAAAGTATCTCTTAATAAATCCACATAACTTAATTGTTCCATTTTCTTATGATAATGCCATGCAAAAGTCCTATATGTAAATAAAAAAACTTGTTTTTGTGTTTTTTTAAAAGAAACATCTTCTATATCTCTAAATAATATTGTATCATGATAATCACAAAATCCAAAGAAGGTAGTTGCAATTCCTCTTCCTTCATTTTTTGTATCTTGAAAAAAGATATTAGAAGTTGCATTCATAGTTCTTACCTCTCCATTAACGGCTAGTTTATTTAAAATTCTATTATTTTGTATTGCATGTGATTTTTTTATTTTCCCATTGCATTTGGTTTTATCAGGATAAATACACTGTTTTATTCTAGCGCTCTTTTTTATATCATTTAATAACTTTTCCAATACTATCCTCTCTTTCGAACAACCATTTATATATTAATTATTTTATAAATTTTATAAATTTTTCTAAATTAGAACCATTTTTAAAAAACTCTTCTGCTGCAAATTGTTTAACCATGAATTTATTTTTATTATTAAACCCATTAGAAATCCTAAAATAATCTAAGTCAATATTAAAATGATTTTCCAAATCATATTCAAATATTTTGCTAATCTTATTATGCTTTTCTTCAAAATAGTTTGTGATTGCAACGGCTGTAGTATATTTGTTTGATTTTGGATTGATTTTTCTATCACTATCAAAAACAATCTTTAATTTTTTATTAAAATATATAAACAGCTCTGCAAAAAAGGGCAAAAAAGCCTTTCCATTAACGCAAAAAAAATGAGAATTACTAGATATATTTTTATATATCTTTTTTAAGATTATCTTTTCTGTTTCTCCTTCTATAATTAAAATTTCTTTATAAAATAACATTCTATAAAATTCTTCAGATTTAAGAAAATGATTCAACAAATCATCAAAAAGACTATTATTCTGATATATTGTTAGTTTTTTTAATATGCCAGAATCTTCTTCATATTTATTAATTTTAGCATTTTTTTGGATTTCTTCTGAGATATCAATATACATTTGTTTTATTTCTCCTATTGTAATATTGATTTGTATATATTCTATCTTGCCATCTATATTCTTTATATCAATTAGAATTATATTGTCTATGGTCATATTACACAGTTCGCATAATCTAGGGCTATGTGTAGCTATTATAACTTTAATCTTTGCTTCTTTTAAAAGAGAAAATAGTTATTGCTATTACTCTTAAATAATTATCGTCAAGGTAGTTTTCTGGTTCATCAAATAAGATTATAGAAACTGTGTTTAAGAATGTTGAAGTTATTATTTCTAAAATATTCATTAATTTATATTGCCCTTTAGATTTTCGCTGGATTTTACTAATATTAATAAGTTCTTGACTGCAAAAAGATAAGAGCTTAAACAGCCTGTTTTCAATTGGAACTAATTTAGATATATTGCTTATATTATTGGCATTTCCACGTTGTTTTTCATCAACATTAAAGATGTAGCTTTTTTCTCCTAAATCCAATTTAATTTTGCTTTTATTTGCAGTATGAAGTAGCTCTCCTTCTTCTGATATATATACATTTTTGGTGGTATCTTCATTATAAATCTTTAACAAATTATAGGTTTTTCCTACTCCATTCGAACCTATTAAAAAATAAGTTTCATAGTTATTGATTTGTTTTAGGTAGCTCTCTAACATATTCTTTATCAACCTTTTCTAAGACTAGTGAACAAAAATATTGAAATAATGAATACATTTTTTCTTCATTCAATTGAACTTTGTCTTTATTATAAATTTTTACTAATATACCATATCCATTTTCTGGTTCAGCAATATCTTCTATCTTTAAAGACAGTATATTTAGTATATTTTTCATTTCATTTACAAAAATATCAATATTGTATGGCAAAATTACATTGCACTTATATTCTCGTACAAGCTCTATATAATTTTCTATTAAGTAATCTCCTAATAATTGGCAAGGATAGGCTTTTGGTTTCCAATCCCAACTTGAATTTAGTTGCCACTCGAACATTGCTGGAGAAATAAGTGATTCATTTCTCTCCTTATCATTGTACTTCTCCAATTCTAATTTGACTTCTCTTGGTAATTTATTAAATTCTCCCTCCCAAAACACAAATATGTTATTTAATGTGTCAATTATATATGATTGGTTATCATTATAAGTATCAATCATTGTCAAACCAAGTATAATATATCTCTTCTTTAAATATTCGAAACATTTATTAGAAAAAACGATTAAACCTGCTTCCGTATCATCATTATAATTTTTCTCATTTATTTTTCTTTTTTTACCACTTAAATCATTTACTATAATACTGAGTGGTGCTTCCTTATTTATAACTAATGGAATGTCAAAAGTTCCTATTAACCATAGAAATTCATTATTTTTTGTAGCAATATTATCAACAAAAGAATTATTATCTTGATAATTTTCTGTGTCAATAATATGGCGATTAGTATTCCTGTATTCAAATTCAACCGTTAAAACATAATCACTTTCTTCTCTGGAATGTTCAGAAGCTACTAAATAATCTTCTAATACTTTTTTAAAAAGATATATGTTATTGTTTTCTTTTTTTAAGACAGGGATTTTTTGTTCTTTATGAAAATCATCACAATAATATAGATTGGCTATTTCGTTATTTTTATAATTTTCTTCGCTAATATAACTATTGTCATTATAAAGCATAGGGTTAAAAGTATATATTGAATTATTATATACTTTTTTTAGAACTATTAAATTGTATATAAAGTCACTATTATTAATTTGCTGTTTTTCTAGAAATTCTGTACCGTTAAAAAAACTATAAGCTAAATTATTTAACATCCAGGAATGCGTAATTTTTGAATTACGAGGTCGTATTATTAACTTAGAATAGAATTCACTAGATGGTTTATTATCTTTATTTTCAAAGCTATTATATGTAAAATGCCCCTCTTTAAAAATAACTGGTAGATATAAATCATTATTATAACTTTCAAACATTTTTTTAATTGTATTCATCACTTCTATTATTGAAGATTTACTTTCTAATTCTTTTACCATATTTACCTCATTTTATAATTTATATTTTACATTATTTATATCATATTTTATGAAATTTTACTATAGTATATCTTTTGAATATATTATATTGGCTTTAAAAAATGGATACCATTTTTTATGATATCCATCCCTAATTCATTATATTTTTATTTGACTAATCCCTAAATTTTCCCTAATTATTTAATATTTTTTGGTCTTTTTAATACTTTTAAATTCATTTTATTTCTTATAAATTCTGTTAGGTTCTTTTGTCTAAACATATGTATTTCAACAGTTTAATCAATTTATACCAGAAACAATAATGATTGCTACCTTGTCAAGGTCAGAATTATGAGCCCGACGAGCTGCCAACTGCTCCACCCCGCGATATTTTTAGTACCTATCTAGTATAACCCTATATGGATACAAATGTCAAGGATTATATGTTTTTTTATAAAAATTTTTTTGGAATATATATTATTATATGCAAAATTTAAAAAATATACCACGAAACTTTGTTCTAAATACTTCCATTTTGTAAAAATATGTGATATAATCCAGTCTATGGAAAAGAGATGTATAGTTGTAGAGAACAAGAAAGTTGAATATTTTCTAAGTAGAAAGAACATTAAAAACATAAACATGAGAATTAGTTCTGCATGTTCTTTAAGCATATCTGCACCTAGACGTACTACTATTAATCAAGTAGAAGAATTAATTGTAAGTAAAATAGATTGGATTAAAAAAACACAAGCAAGGTTTAGGGAGATTAATATTAAAAGAGAAACTTCAAATAGTGTCTATTTCTTAGGCGAAAAATATTTGTTGTGTTTTATTGAATCAAAATTTGAAGATATTAAAATAGAGGGACAAGATATAAAAGTCTATGCAGGAGATGAAAAAAGAGCTCGTAAAATATATGATAAATGGTTGAGAGATTATGCTCAAAATCATTTGACCAAAATTACAAATAAATATTATGATAAAATATCTAAGTATGTGAGTATACCAATGCCAGAAGTGGAGATTAGAAAGATGAGAGCTAGGTGGGGGACATGTACTCCAAGCAAGAGAAAAATTACATATAATTTAGCATTAGCAAAAACACCAGAACAATGTATAGAGTATGTTATACTTCATGAGTTAACTCATTTTAAACATATATATCATAATGAGAACTTTTATAATTTTGTAGCAACTTTTATGCCTGATTGGAAAGAGAGAAAAATTTTATTAGATAGAGAATATGGAACAGTTGTATAGGACATAATAAATTTTATGAATAATATAGAATTTATTAATGGAGAAAAGGTACCTTTAGAAATGCACAAAGTGAGAGTTGTGCAAAAACTTAAATTAATGCCTATTGAAGATAGGATAAATGCAATAACTATAGCAGGAAATAATGCACATCTTTTAAAAAATGAAGATGTGTTTTTAGATATGCTAACAGATAGTGGAGTAAATGCCATGAGTGATAAACAAGTTGCTGCAATGTTAGAAGCTGATGATGCTTATGCTGGGAGTGCATCTTACTATAAGCTAGAAGAAAAAATAAGAAAAATATTTGATATGCCATATTTTTTACCTGCTCATCAAGGTCGTGCATGTGAGCATTTATTATCTAAGGTATTTATAAAACAAAATGACATAGTACCAATGAATTATCATTTTACAACAACAAAAGTGCATGTTGAACTGGCAGGTGGGAAAGTGGAAGAACTAATCACAGATGAAGGCTTATATGTGGAAAGCGAAGTAGCCTTTAAAGGTGATATGGATATAATTAAGTTAAAGCAACTGGTTGAGAGAGGCAATATAGCTTTTGTAAGAGTTGAAGCAGGGACTAACTTAATAGGTGGACAACCAGTTTCTTTAAGAAATATGAGAGGGGTTTCTGAAATATGTAAAAAACATGGAATAAAAACAGTATTGGATGCAAGTTTGCTTTCTGATAATATATATTTTAATAAAATAAGAGAGGAACAATGTTCTAATATGAGCATAACTGAAATTATATTAGAAATAAGTAAATGTTTTGATATAATTTATTTTTCAGCACGTAAGCTAACAAGTTCGCGTGGTGGAGGAATGTTATTTAGAAATGAGGAAGACTACACAAAAGTAAGAGAACTAATACCAGTATATGAGGGGTTTTCAACATATGGCGGAATTTCTGTAAGAGAAATAGAGTCTATGGCAGTTGGTATAGATGATTTACTAGATGAAGATTTTGTATCACAAGGACCTATTTTTATAGCAGAGATTACAAAGTTGTTAAAAGAAGTGGGAGTACCAGTGGTAACACCAGCAGGAGGATTAGGAGTTCATCTAAATTGTGAAAAGTTTGTACCACATATACCTAAAAATCAATATCCTGCAAATTCAGTAATGTCTGCATTATATATAGTAAGTGGAATAAGGGGAACTGAAAGAGGGACAATGTCAACAGATAAAAATGAAAATGGAGAAGAAGTATTTTCTAAACTAGAATTGTTGAGGTTAGCCTTACCAAGAAGAGTTTTTACATTGTCTCAAATAAAATATGCAGTGGATAGAATAATTTGGCTATATAAAAATAGTAATTTAATAGGTGGACTTAAATTCATAGAAGAGCCAAAAGTATTGAGGTTTTTCTTTGGGAAGCTAGAACCAATAGGAGATTGGCAACAGAACTTAAAACAAAAATTTAAACAAGACTTCAAGAATAGTCTATAAATTTATAGTCCACTCCCAATAAAGGATATATTTTAAATCGCTTACCTTATCCCACTGGCGCTGTAATATGCTTTGCATAAACAGCGCATCAGCGGTCCCCACGGAAAGGTTCGCTTTTAAAATATATCCTCTATTTCGTGTTCATTGTTTATATTATGATATCATAACTCTATTTATTTTTGACTTAATATATTTCTCTAACTTCTCCATAAAAACATTTGCTTCAATTTCTTTTTTGGCAACCATATCCAACCCTTTTTCCCAGCTGGCAGTAAGTTCAGGGTTTAACATATCTGGAATAGAAGCTATTACCACATCATAAATAATTTCACCTTTTTTAGAAGGAGTAATTATTTGAGTTTTAGAATTTATTTCTATATAATTTATTCTTTCTAATTTCTTTATTATTTCAGCTCTAGTTGCACTAGTACCGATTCCGGAACCCTTTATTTGCTCACGAAGTTCTTCGTCTTCAATTAACTTTCCAGCATTTTCCATTGCAAGAATGATGCTGCCAGAATTATACCTTGCTAACGGACTTGTTTCAGAATCTTTTATTTCAAAAGCAGTTTCTTTTATTATCTGGTCTTTTTTTAATTTATTTAAAATATCTAAATTACTTTCTGTATTTTCTTTTTCTTCAGCACCATCTATTTCTTTAAACCCTAATTTTATACACACTTTGCCATTAGCATAAAATGTTTCATTTTCAATATTTAATGTTACATTAATTTTATTAAATTCTGCTGGGGGATAAAAAATGCTTAAAAATCTTTTTACAATTAATTTATATATTTGCTTATTTAAATCAGGTAAATTATTATAATTTTCTAAACCCTGTCCTGTTGGAATTATTGCATAATGGTCTGTTATTTTACTATCATTAACATATTTAGATTTAGCTAAATTAGTAGGATATTTTTCTTCAACCATTTTAATTAAAATTTTTTGTATTTCCTCATCTTTGAAATTTTTTGACAATCCATTTAAGTTTTTAGAAATTTCTTTGGCAACAGCAGTAGACAAAACCCTTGCATCTGTTCTAGGATATGTTACTAGCTTTTTCTCATATAGATTTTGGATAACTTCTAGAGTTTCATCTGGTTTAATTTTAAATCTTTTTGTACATTCATTTTGAATTTCAGCAAGGTTAAATAATAAGGGTGCATTTTCTTTTTGTTTAGATTTTTTCACTTCAGTTACAATTGCATCTTTACCACTTAAAGATTTAATAAATTCTTCTGCATCTTCTTTAGATTTGAAACCATTTTCATTATACAATTTAATTGATTCAAACAGTTCTGACTTTTCATTAACTTTCCATTCAGCATTAAAAGAATTATTAAAATTTCCAATTATTTTATAATAAGTAGTTTTAACAAAGTTTTTAATTTCTCTTTCACGCCCAACTACCATACCTAAAACACAAGTCATAACTCTACCTAAAGATATTACTGTCTTATCTTCATCACACATTTGAGCCACTTTTTTACCATATATTACAGAAAGGGCACGAGAAAAATTAATACCAATTAAATAATCTTCTTTAGCTCGTAAATATGCAGAACAAGATAAACTATCATACTCACTTAAATCTTTTGCATTTTCAATACCTTTTAAAATTTCTTCTTCAGTTTGTGAATCTATCCAAACACGTTTCTTGCTTTTATCAGTTACATTAGCCATTTGGTCAACAAGTCTATATATATATTCACCTTCACGACCAGAGTCAGTTGCAACATAAATATTACCTACATCTTCACGAGTAAGTAAAGTTTTGACAATATTAAATTGATTTTCTACATTTGGAATAACTTCATATTTATATTCACGAGGAAGGAATGGTAAAGATTCTAAGTTCCAATATTTAAGACTTGGGTTATATTTCTCAGGGTAAGACATAGTAATTAAATGACCTACACACCAAGTTATTACCCAATCTTCACTTTCCATAAAACCATTTCCTCTTTTTGCATTTGTTTTAAGAGCTTTAGAAAACTCCATTGCTACACTAGGCTTTTCAGTAATTAATAAGTTTTTCATGATTAGTATTATATGGTATTGACAAGTAAAAAGCAATAGCATATAATTACATATGAACAAGTATTCATATGTTCGAGGAGGTAATTATGGAAGAATGTAATTGTGGATGTACAATTATACACAAAGATATAGTAGATAAAGTAAGTAAACAAATAAAAAATGATGATATTTTAATAGACTTAGCAGAGTTTTTTAAAATATATGGTGATAGCACAAGAATAAAAATTATAAATGCACTTATGAATTCAGAAATGTGTGTTTGTGATATTGCATATTTATTAAGTATGACACAATCATCAATTTCACACCAACTGAGAATTCTAAAACAAGCTAAAATAGTGGATTATAAGAAAGTTGGAAAAGTTGTTTATTACTCTTTGAATGATGAACATATAACAGAGATATTTGAAAAGGGGGCAGAACATATTGAAGAGGTATGAATATAAATTAGAAAATTTAAGCTGTGCACATTGTGCGGCAAGGATTGAGAAAGCATTATCTATAAATCAAGATTTAAGAAATGTTTCTTTAAATTTTAATACAACAAAATTATCATTTGAATCAGATAAAAAGATGGATATGAAAAAATATGTAGAAGAAACATCTAAGAAAATTGAACAAAGTATAGAGGTGCTGGAAATAAATGAACAAAAAAAATCAACAAATAACTACATACCAATTATCAGATTAGCAGTTGGAGTTATATTAGCAGTTATTGGAATTGCAATTGATTTTATGCCAATATTAATAGTTGCAGGAATTATTTTATTATATAGAACTGCAAAACTTGCTTATACAAAAGTATTTAAAAATAAAATATTAGATGAAAATACATTAATTATAATATCAGTAGTAGGTGCTTTTTTAGTAGCACAACCATCTGAAGGATTAATGGTTATTGCTCTTTATGAAATAGGAAAAATTTTAGAAGATAGAGCAGTAAATAAAACTAGAAAATCTATTGCTGAATTAATGAATATAAAACCAGAATATGCAAATTTAGAAACAATGAATGAAGTTAAAAAAGTTGACCCAAAAGAAGTTAAAGTTTCAGAAATAATAATAGTAAAAACAGGTGAAAAAGTTCCACTAGATGGAATGGTAATTTCAGGAAATGCAAGTTTAGATTTGTCTGCATTAACAGGTGAATCAAAACTTGTAGAACTTAAGGAGGGAGATACAGTATTATCAGGAAGTGTTAACATAGAAGGAATATTAAAAATAAAAGTAACAAAAATATATAGAGAAAGCACAGTTGCAAAAATATTAGAGCTTGTGGAAAATGCAACAGATAGAAAAGCAAAAACGGAGACATTTGTATCAAAGGCAGCAAAAATATATACTCCAACAGTATTAATTCTTGCAATATTAGTTGCAACATTAATGCCATTAGTAATTTCAGGGATTACATATAACGAAAGTATTTATAGAGCATTAATATTTTTAGTAATTTCATGCCCATGTGCTATGGCAATTTCTGTACCATTAAGTTATTTTTCTGGAATAGGTAGAGCTTCAAAAGCAGGAATACTAGTAAAGGGAAGCGATTATTTAGACAACATTAGAAATATAAAAACAATGATATTTGATAAGACAGGAACATTAACAACAGGAAGTTTTAATATATCAAAAATAGAATCATTAAATGAAAATTATAGTGAAGATGATGTATTAAAAATAGCAGCATATGGAGAAAGTTTTTCAAATCACCCAATAGCAAAATCAATACTAAAAAAATATAATAATGAAATACCAGCAAACATAGAAAACTACAAAGAAATAGCGGGAAAAGGAATAACATATAAATATGAAAATGATGAATATCTAATTGGTAATGCTGAATTGCTGAATACAACAAATAGTGATGAGGGAACTATAATATATGTTGGGAAAAATAATGAATTAATTGGAAAAATAATTATAAAAGATGAAATAAAGCCACATGTAAAAGAAGTTATGAATGAACTAAGTAAGATGAAAATAAATATAAAAATGTTTACTGGTGATAATCAGACTGTGGCTGAAAGAGTTGGTAATGAAGTAAATATTAAAGACATAAATTATGAATTATTGCCAGATGAAAAATATAAAAAACTCGAAGAGATTTTAAATAGTAGAGAAAATAAAGAAGAGAAAGTAGCATTTATAGGAGATGGAATAAATGATTCTCCAGTGTTAGCTTTAGCAGATGTAGGAATATCAATGGGTGGAGTAGGCTCTAGTTCAGCGATAGAAGCTTCAGATGTAGTAATAATGACAGATGAAATAAATAAAGTTTTAGAAGCTATAATAATATCAAAATCAACAAATATTATAATAAAACAAAATTTGATTTTTGCAATAGGTACAAAGTTGTTGTTTTTAAGTCTTAGTGTTTTAGGGCTAACAGGTATGTGGCAGGCGATATTTGCAGATGTTGGAGTAACTCTACTAACTATATTAAATAGCATAAGAATATTGAAACTTAAGTGATTTTGTGATATAGTAGCAAGTATAAGTGGGTGATATAAATGTATACATGTACAGTGTGTGGCTTCGAATATAATGAAGAAATAGAAGGAACACCATTTGACAAATTGCCAGATGATTGGAAATGTCCAGTATGTGGAGTAAGTAAAGATATGTTCAAAAAAATATAGTAAATTAAATTTTATATTTAGGAGGCAATTAACATGGAAAATGTAAAAGAGTTTATTACAGAACAATTAAAAGAAATTCAAGAAAAAGTAGGAAATGGAAAAGTATTGTTAGGATTATCTGGTGGAGTCGATTCTTCAGTATGTGCAGTTTTAATTAATCAAGCTATTGGTGCTAATCTAACATGTATATTAGTAGACCATGGTTTAATGAGAAAAAATGAAGCTGATGAAGTAGAAAAAATGTTTAAAGAACAGTATAACATGAATATAATTAAAGTAGATGCAGAAGACAGATTTTTACAAAAATTAGCAGGTGTTACAGAACCTGAACAAAAAAGAAAAATAATTGGAGAAGAATTTATTCGTGTTTTTGAAGAAGAAGGTAAAAAAATAGGTGCAGTAGATTTTCTAGCACAAGGTACAATATATCCAGATATTATAGAAAGTAAAACTGACAAAAATAAAGTAATAAAAAGCCATCACAATGTTGGAGGACTTCCAGATGTAATAGACTTTAAAGAACTAATAGAACCATTAAAAACTTTATATAAAAATGAAGTAAGAGAAGTTGGAATAGCTCTTGGAATGCCAGAAGATTTAGTGTTTAGACAACCATTCCCAGGACCTGGAATAGGTGTAAGAGTAATAGGGGAATTAACAAAAGTTAGATTAGATTTATTAAGAGAAGTAGATTATATTTTTAGAGAAGAAGTAAAAAATGCAGGATTGATGAAAGATATAAACCAATATTTTGCAATATTGACAGGGTTAAGAACTGTTGGTGTAAAAAATAATGAGAGAACATATGATGAAGTAATAGCATTAAGAGCAGTGGTAACAATCGATTTTGTACATGCGAAATGGGCTAAAATTCCACTAGAAGTATTGGCAAAAGTATCAGAAAAGATAACAAAATTAGATGGGGTAAGTAGAGTTGTGTATGATATAACAGATAAACCAACTTCAACTATAGAGTGGGAGTAAAGATTTTCTGAAATTAATATAACACTGAGTAGACAAAGAGAACTATAATATTTTTTCAATTAGCTTCCTTGACATAGCTATCGCGGGTCTAGATAACGCTAATTTTAAAAACATTATAGTTCTCTTTATTATGTAATTTTAAAATAATTGTGTATAAATACAAATGAAAAACATATAATATATAAAAATGTATTGCAAAGCACATACATTTTAGGTATAATATTTATATGGAGGTGAAGGAGATGACAAAAACAGATAACTTGACAATTAGAGTAGAACCAGCATTAAAAAAGAATGTAGAAAAAAAATTAAATGATATGGGTATTACAATGGCACAAGCCATAAATATGTATTTTAAACAGATAGATATGACTAATAGTATTCCTTTTGTTATTAGAAGATATGAATATAGTAAAGAAACATTAAAAGCTATGGAAAATACAAAGAATGGGAAACATTTAATTGGACCATTTAACACTGTAAATGAAATGTGGGCAGACTTAGAGAAAAACTTAGAAAAAGAGGACTAGAATATGTTGCAAATTTTTTATGAAAATACTTTTTTGAAAGATTTAAAAAAACTTAAAAAACGAAATTATGATTTAAAACTATTATATAAAGTAATAAACTTAATAGCTACAGGTGAATCATTACCCAAACAATATAAAGAACATTTTTTGACAGGTAATTGGAAACGGTTTTAGAGAATGCCATATAAAAAATGACTGGCTATTAATTTATGAAATTAACAATAACAAATTGATTTTATCAGTTACAAGAACTGGTACACACTCAGATTTATTAGATATGTAAATATGAAATAGGTAATGTTAAAGATAGTGACATTATTAAACCAGAAATCTAAATTATCTAAATTGCATATAAAAAGAGAACTATAATGTTTTTGTTATAGATAAGTAAAGGGATATTGAACTAGTAAAAATTATTTACTAGTTCAAAACATATAAAACAGAGAGGTTCCAAAGAGTGTTAAATGGTATAATAAAAAGGGATAAGCAAATATGCTTATCCCCCATAGGCAAAGTGAGGTGTTAAAAACTTAGTATCTTACTGTTTGGGATACTCCAAAAGCTATGTAAGCTTGCACTCCTGTACTAAAACGAACTTGATATGTTCCTCCATTAGTGTTATTAACTAACTCTTGTGAGGAGGTACCAGAAGTAAAGCTTACTGTTTTTACATATCCACTGCTATTATAAACCTGAGCATTAACTGAGCCACCTTCAATGACATTTACAGTTAAGTATAACTTGTGGTTTGCATCAGGAGTTACAGAAACAGGGGATGACCAACCATAACTAAATCTTACAGTGGTCTGCAAAAGTAATCTGTTGTCTGCAAGTACATGAGTTACAGATAAACAACACAATATTATAGACAATAATATTGCTGTGAACCGTTTTGTTGATTTTGTCATATTGTATGACCTCCTTCTGGTTGTTGAATACATGTGCTCACTTTGTCTATGTACTAATAACTTAAAAATCTTAAGAAATTAGAAAATAAGTATATTATACAAATTGACAAATGTCAATGCAATTTTGTCAATTTGTATAATTGCATTGACATTTGTTAAAAGATATATAATAATAAATCAAAGGAGAATTTATGAAAGAAAAAAATAATTTTGGTAAAAGTATCTTAAAGGTAATTATAATAATTGTTTTATTCACAGTAATTGTATTAGTTTCAATTACTATGAGGAAGTTCTTAATTATATCTAAATTAGAAAAATTATTAAGTGAAATGGACAATGTTGATAATTACTTGCGTACAGCAATTAGTGTTAATACTGAATTAGGTCAAGTTATTGAGGTGACTTCATATATTAAGGATAATAAATATTTAAGTGTTGGTAACATATATGAAAATGGAAATAATAAATCAAAAATTAGTTCTTATAATGATGGAATAGATATGATAGGAATATTTGAACAAGATGGCGAGAGGAGTACTACAATTAATGGTGTTAATAGTGGTTCTACAACAATAGCTGTTGCGGAAGAATTTAAAATTAATGAGTTAGATAAAGTAGAGTATGGATATTTTAAAAATCCAAATAACTTTTTCAGATTAAAAATATTGACAGATGTATGTAATTCTAAAGAGTGTTATTTAATTCAAAACAATAACAATAAATATTGGATAGATAAAGAAACAGGAATGATAATTAGGAGAATGTATGAAACTGGTTCTATAGAAGACTATAGATATGAAATAGGTAATGTTAAAGATAGTGATATTATTAAACCAGAAATCTAAATTATCTAAATTGTATATAAAAAGAGAACTATAATATTTTTTTAATTAGCTTCCTTGACACAGCTATCGCGGGTCTAGATAACGCTAATTTTAAAAACATTATAGTTCTCTTTTATAGTATATTTATTGTAAATTATTAATTATAATTATTATCAATCTCTTTCAACATTACATCATGTGCACTACCTTCTTTTATACTTACTTCTGAAACTAATGTTAATTTTGATTTTTCTTGTAAGTCTTTTATAGATAGCACTCCTAAATTACACATTGTTGATTTTAATTTATATAATGTTACAGATAAATTATCTTTTAAAGAACCTGCATATGGAATATATGAATCCACACCTTCTTCAAATGACAATTTATTTTTTGAATCTCCTAAATCATAACGTTGCCAATTTTTTGCTCTATTTGAACCTTCTCCCCAATATTCTTTAACAATATTATTTCCAACTTTAACTATTTTTGTAGGACTCTCATCAAATCTTGCAAAATATCTTCCCATCATTACAAAATCTGCACCCATTGCTAAAGCCAAAGTTATATGATAATCGTGAACAATTCCACCATCTGAACAAATTGGAACATATACTCCAGTTTCTTCAAAATATTTATTTCTTGCTTCATTTACAGATATAAGAGCACTCGCTTGTCCACGTCCAATTCCTTTTTGTTCACGAGTTATACAAATAGAACCTCCACCAATTCCAACTTTTATAAAATCAGCACCAGCATCTGCAAGATACTTAAATCCATCAGCATCTACAACATTTCCAGCACCAATTTTTACATTATCTCCATAGTTTTTTCTAACAAAAGCTATTGTTTCTTTTTGCCATTCAGAAAAACCATCTGAAGAATCTATACAAAGAACATCTACTCCGAGCTTCCACTAATGCTGGAATTCTTTGTTCATAATCACGAGTATTAATACCAGCACCAACAATATAACTTTTGTTCTCATCTAATAAAGAATTTGGGTTAATTTTTCTTTCCTCATAATCTTTTCTAAATACTAAATAACAAAGATGTCCATTATCATCTAATATAGGTAAGCAGTTTATTTTGTTTGCCCAAATAATATCATTAGCTTCACTTAAAGTTATTCCATTTTTGCCACAAACTAAATCTTCAACTTTTGTCATATAATTTTCTATTTTGTCATCTATATTATCACGTGTAAGTCTATAATCTTTATCAGTCACAAGTCCTAAAAGCTTACCATTTGCTGTGCCATTATCTGTTATAGTAACAGTAGAATGACCAGATTTTTTTGCTAAATTAATTACTTCTCTTAATGTTGCATCTTTTGTAACATTAGAATCAGATGTTACAAAACCTGCCTTGTGTTTTTTTACAGTTTTTACCATGTTTGATTGTTCTTCTATAGATTGTGACCCAAAAATAAAAGCAACTCCACCTTCTCGAGCCAGAGCAATTCCCATTTCTTCACCTGAAACAGATTGCATAACAGCTGAAACCATTGGAGTATTCAAACTTATTTTTGATTCTTCACCTTTTTTGTATTTAACTAGTGGCGTTTTTAATGTTACATTTTCTGGAATACAATCTTTAGTTGTAAGACTAGGTACAAGCAAAAACTCACTAAATGTTCTTGATACATCTTTTAAAATTTCTGACATTTTATCTATCTCCTTTTCAAAATTATATATTAGTATAACATATTTTTATAAAAAAGTCATTAATATATTGAAGAAAGCTAATAAATGTGCTAAAATATCATGGGGAAGGGGACAAAAGATGGCAGAAAATAGTAAAGAAACTTTTGGAATTCTTTTAGATAAAGTTCGGAAGTAATAAAATTAATCTGATTTTTCAATCAATTATAGGAATTGGAATAGCAATAGCAATTGAATATTTAGTATTTTTTAACAAGATATTTGATGAGATTTCTGGATATCCTAAAATGATAGCAATAGTACTTGTTATTGGATTTTTTATACATGGTGCACATGGTGCAGTATCATTAATCAGAAATAGAATACTTATTTATGAAAAAGGATTAGTTATTGGAAAAGCATTTAGAACAAAAGAAATAAGAAATGAACAAATAGACCATTTTGACTGGGTAATAACTACTTATTGGGCTGGATTTATTCCAGTAGGAAAAAGGACGGAATGTTCAATTTTTTCAAAAGAAACAAATTCAAAATTAGCACATGTAAGTAGTAACTTATATAGTGGAGTAAATAAAAAGATGTTGAAAGTAGAGGAGCGCTTAGAAATATAATGGCAGAGAATAATGAATATTACAAGATACCAAAGAAATCGCTATATATGGGTATATTCATATACATTTTAATAGTAGCAATTATTCATAGTGCAGTTGTATTGATAGTTCAAGAAATGATTGCATTAAAAATAATAGAATTGTTAATAATAATAGTAATAGGTTTTTTTATAGCATTTTTAATTTTAAAAAGACCATTTGATATTCAAAAAAATATATGGGCAAGAGAAATTAAACTTCCAGGAAAACTTGCATATTATAATAAAGAAGAATATGAAGATGTATGTAAGAGAATAGAAAGTAGAGATTACTCTCCTATTTTAGAAAGACCAAGAGAGGTAAGATATAATCAAGCAGTTTTTGGTTATGTAAAAATTTATAAAGTTGGAAAAGAAAATACAGGATATATTAGTTTATGGAACCAATCTGTGAAAAAGGAAAAAGCATTATATACAGAAAGAGATGTAAAACATGAACAAGTAGTAAAAACAATAATGATAGGAAAAGATAATGTAGACAATATAGAGGAAAGATTAAAAAAAGCAAGACCTGACAAAATTGTAAAAAATTAAATAATAAAAATTGAATAATATGTAAAAAATACTCCTATAAGGAGGATTTTTTTATGAAAAAAAGAAATAACAAAATGATGATAGTAGTAATTCTATTATTACTATCACTTATTATATTGACTGGAGCAGCACTTTCATGGTTTACAGATTTTGTATCTCAAAGTGTAACAGCAACAGCAGGAACTGTTAAATTAAATGATGTAGCATTATTAATAGAACAAGAACAAGCAGACCCAGTAAATCCTGATGATGAAATTATGGGAGCAACAAGTCTTGTAAATTGGAATCCAGGAGACGTGAATTCAATAAAATGGGTAATATCAAATGCAGGAAATAAAAGTGTTATTACAAGAAATTCGTTAAATATAGTATGGGATACAGAAATAGATCTACCTGAAACTACAAGTGTATTTATTTATCCAGCAACAATGACAGATGCAGAGATTAAAACAGATATATCAAATGGAGCAACTGGAAAGGTAAATGTAGGAACAGATGATAAAACAATAACAACAAGTAATGGCATTAGAACTGGGTATTCATTTCAGTTTTTAGGGAATATATTAGATGGTGTTGGGGTTGGTGCAGAATTTGAAGAAGGAAGAAATGCAGGAACAACAATAACAAGTCAGGTAGTAAGGTATAAGATTGCATTTGCATCGAGTGCAGGAAATGAATTTCAAGCTAAACCATTATATATAGGATTTAGAATAGATGCAATTCAATATAGAAATTCGGAAGTAATAACAGTAGGAGATTCTAAATGGTCAAGTGTAGAAGTAGCTCCAGTAATAGTGCCATAGGTGCTATAATATGAAAAAAATAATAGGTAACATAGCAATAGCACTTGCTTTTGCATTTCTAATATATAGCATAGTAATGTTTATGATAAGCAGAAAAAATAATACAGAATTATATATATTTGGTTATAAGCCCTATATAATAACTACAGGTTCGATGGAACCTACATTAAAAATATATTCATTTGCAATAGTAAAAAGGGGAAATTATGAAAATATAAAAGAAAGTGATATAATTACTTTTACACATCCGGGTTTTACACAAAACATCTGCCACAGAGCGATTGCAATAGATGAAAATGGAATTACAACAAAAGGAGATAATAACTCAGTTGCAGATTTACCAAAAGTAACAGAAGCAAATTATGTTGGTAAAGTAGTTTTTAAAACAAATGTAACTTCATATATAGCAAATATGATAAAAAGGTAGAATTGAATATACCTTCTTCAACAAGTATTGCTGCTAAACTAGTTGCGATACTTACTGATAGTTTACAAAAAGGAAAGTCAGATGTAAGGAACCCACAGTTTGCTGCAGCCATTGATAAATTCAATGGAGCATCACCCAATTAAAACTTCACACAAAAACCAGCTGTTTATTGGCTGGTTTTCGTTATTATTTATTATTTTTTAATATCCATACAAAATTTTCATCACAGAGTTTAATGTCTTCATTTATGTCTTTTATATTTAATATTTCAGAAATACCATTTTTTAGAATGTTTATCATTTCATCAGTGAAAGTAAGTTCTCCATAATAATCATCAATTAAAAATTGTATTAATTCGTTAAAATTATTAAAAGAATAATCTACTTTTATTGTAGCTTTTCTGTCCAGTTTTAATAAATTTTTTCGTAGACATTCTTCTATTATCCAATTAGAATGTATTACAGATAAAGAGTGATTAAAAAATTTAAATTCTCTATTTATAAAATTAAAACACTCTTGAAACAATACAGGTGGTTCAACAGGGTCTATTACTATAATAGTGCCTTCATTTTTCAGAACTCTTCTGACTTCTTGAATTACAGGATATTGTATTTGTAAAGGCATTTCATGAAAACTATGTATTAAAACTGCTGTGTCAAAATAATTGCTATCAAAATCTAAACAACTAGCATCACCAATTTTAAACTTAAGTTTATCTTTTAGATTTACAGGAATATTTGCATTTGCTAAATCTATAACATCTTTACTAATATCAATTCCAATGTATTCTTTAGACATAGCAGAAAGTGAAAATGCATTTTCTCCCTTACCACAACCAATTTCAATAATTTTTTTGTTGGCAGGTTTTACAATATTTAATAAATCTTCTTGAAACATATATAATATCCTCCTATAATATTAATAATTATATGTTATTATATTGTAAAAATCAATTAAAGATAATATAATAATGTTATTGGGGGAATATATATGCCAGTATTAATTAATTTTAAAGTTTGTGACAATGCCAGTGAATGCGACGGAATAAGAAATTGTCCTGTTAATGCATTTAAGTGGAATGAAGAAAAGCAAACAATATATATTGATAATGAATTATGTATTGATTGTGGGAAATGTGCAGAATCATGTAGTGTTGGTGCAATTAGATTTGCTAAAGATGAAAATGAATATGATGAAATAAAAAAAGAAATAGAAGATGACACAAGAACTATAAATGATTTATTTGTGGATAGATTTGGTGCAGCACCAATACAAAGTGATTATTTATATCAGGAAAAAGATTTTGAAAATATCTCTTCAAATTCAGCTAGACCAATTGTTATAGAATTATTTAATGATGATTCTATATCATGTCTTTTAAAATCAATACCAATTAAAGAAATCTTAGAAGCATTTGATAAAGAATCAATATTCAAAAAAGTTCAATTAGAGAGTAATGAAATTTTAGAAAAATATAAGATACAAGAATTGCCAGCATTATTGTTTTTCGAAGATGGAAAGTTATTAGATAAAATAGAAGGTTATTATGAAGATGAAAATAGTAAAGAATTATTTGAACAAATAAAAAGTATAAAATGAATGATGTAGGGGTTGCATGGTATGCAACCCAAAAAAAGAATTATTATTTAAGATATACCTTAAAATAATAATTCTTTTTTTATATAAAGTTTTATTTATTTGTTATTTCTTCTAAAGCCAAAAGTTCATTCCACCTATCATCTACTTCTTTTTGAACTTCTTCAATCATCCATTCATTACCTGGTTTAAATAGATGTTTAAATCTTTTTTGAACCTTCAAAAACTCTACTATTGGTAATTTATTTTTTGGTTTATAATTTACTGTATACTTACCATCTATAACTTCATATAATGGCCAGAAACATGTCTCAACTGCAAGTTTATTTAATTCCATTAAATCAGCAGTATCATATCCCCAACCTCTTGGACATGGTGCAAGAACATTCATAAAACAAGCACCTTCTGTATAAATAGCTTTTTCAGCTTTTTCATACAAGTCTTTCATATTTCCAATAGCTGCTGTTTGAGCTATATATGGAAGATTATGTCCAACCATTACTTTTGTTAAATCTTTTCTATTTTGCATTTTCCCTGGTATTACTTTACCTGCAGGAGAAGTTGTTGTATCTGAAAATCTAGGTGTTGCAGAAGAACGTTGAATACCTGTATTCATATATGCACCATTATCGTAACATACATAAACCATGTCATGTCCTCTTTCCATGGCTCCAGATAAACTTTGAAGTCCTATATCATAAGTTCCACCATCTCCACCAAAAGTTATAAACTTTGTATTTTTATCTTTAGGAAGTTTTCCTTGTCTTTTCATTGCTTTATATGCAGCTTCTGCTCCAGAAACTGTAGCTGCAGCATTTTCAAATGCTGTATGAATAAATGAATCTGTCCAAGCAGTATATGGATATATAAATGTAGAAACTTCCATACATCCTGTAGCTCCACCAATAACTGCATGGTCTTCAGCGTGCATTGCTCTTAAAACATGTCTTGCAACAACAGGAGCGCCACAACCAGCACACATTCTATGTCCTGATGCAAGTCTTGAAGCCTTATTACCTGCTATTTCCTTATGATTATATGCCATTATTTATCCCCCCTTACACCAAGATAACGATATGGATTATCTATTTTATTTGTTTTAACAATTTCAGCTAAGTCAGAATATACTTTTTCTATGTCAGTAGATTTTGTGTCTCTACCACCTAAACCATAAACATAATTTACAGTAGGAACATTTATATTATTTACAAACATACCAGAAGTAACATCTGTAAACAAAGCACTACCTACTCCATTTGAAGAATCAGCTTTATCAAGTACAGCAACAGCTTTTAATCCTTTTAGAGCTTTAGCAATTTCTTCAGCTGGGAAAGGTCTAAACATTCTAACTTTTAAAAGACCTGCTTTAATTCCATTGTTTCTAAGGTTGTCTACAACATATTTTGTTGTACCTGCTGTAGAGTTCATACAAACAATTGCAACTTCAGCATCATCTAATTTATATTTTTCAAAAAATTCATATTTTCTTCCTGTCATTTTCTCAAATTCATCAGATACTTCAGCAATTACTTTTTTAGCATTTATCATACCTTGAGATTGACCTCTTTTATGTTCAAAGAAATATGTTTGTAAATCTAATGGTCCAACAGATATGGGTTCTTTGTCATTTAGTAGATAATGTTTTGGCTCATATTTACCAACAAATGCTTTTACTTTATCATCTTCAACAAGTTCAATATTTTCAATTGAATGTGAAGTAATAAATCCATCTTGACATATCATTACTGGTAGTTGAACATCTTCATGTTCACCAATTCTATGTGCCATAAGTAAATTATCATAAGCTTCTTGATTATTTTCAGAAAATAATTGTATCCATCCAGAATCTCTAGCACCCATTGCATCTGAATGGTCATTATGTATATTTAATGGTCCAGATACAGTTCTATTTACAAGACTTAATACTATAGGAAGTCTCATACCTGATGCGATATATAACATTTCCCACATAAGCGAAAGCCCATTAGCAGAAGTAGCAGTCATTGCACGTCCGTCCTGCAGCTTGAGCTCCAATACAAGCACTCATAGCACTATGTTCACTTTCAACTGCAACAAATTCTGTATCAACTGAACCATTGCTTACAAATGTTGAGAAATATTGAGGTATTTCTGTTGAAGGTGTTATAGGAAATGCTGCAACAACATCTGGATTAATTTGTTTCATGGCTGTTGCCATAGCTTCATTACCACTTAAACGTTCTCTAATTCCCATCTTTAAATTCCCTCCATTTCTATTGCGTTAAATGGGCATACTTTGGCACAAACACCACAACCCTTGCAACTATCAAAATCAAAATCAGCTCTTTTTCCATCTTTATCAACAAGAATAGAATCTTCAGGACATATTGGAAAACATAACCCACATTGTTTACATTTTTCTGATATAAATTTAGGTTTACTAGATCTCCATGAGCCTGTTTTAAAGTTTTTAGAATTAGCAGCAGTATAAATTGTTCCACCTAATGTAATTTCTTGCCATGTAATATCTGGTGTCATTTCTTTACTCATATTTTTACTACCTCCTTTAATGACCTTTCAATTGCTTTCATATTACCATCAATAACTTCAGGCTTTTTAGCAAATTTATGTTTAAAAGAACCAATCATATCATCTAAAAATGCTTTTTCTTCCATAATTTCACTTACCTTAACAACTGCAGCAAGCATTGGAGTATTAGGGAAGTATGCACCTAAAGTTTCTAAAGATATAGTTCTTGCATCTATAGTGTAAACACTTCCTTTATATCCTTTTAAAACACTTTTTAAATATTCCTTATCTTTTGTTGTATTAATAATTATTGCACCACTTTCTTTTAACCCAGCTGTAACATCTACAGATTCTATAAGAGTATCATCAACAACTACAACATAATCTGGTTCATAAATATTACTATGAATAGTAATAGGATTATCAGAAATACGGTTATAAGCTGTTATTGGTGCACCCATTCTTTCTGGACCATACTCTGGAAATCCTTGAATATACTTTCCAGTGTTAAATGCAGCGTCTGCAAGTAACAATGAAGCGGTTTTTGCACCTTGACCGCCACGTCCATGCCATCTTATTTCAACAAGTCTAGACATTTTAAATTCCTCCTTCTCTTTTTTCAAACATTATAAATTATATTTCGAAATGGCAAATAAGTCAATAATATTAGGAAAATATGGCATAAAGATATTTTTTTATCATATATTATAAAAGTCAATGTCTAATGATGACCTTGACTTTTATGTAAACAGAATATATAATAACATAAGTTTTCATGTTAGAAAACTTATGTGCTAATAAAATAATTGGCACATACAATTTCATTAGTGCGATATGCACAAAATCAGAAGGAGGAATTACCATGAAAAAAGTTTTGCTCTCTGGTTGTAATGGTCACATGGGAAAGATTGTTAAGCGGCTAATCGATGAACATCCTGACTTTGCAGTTATCTGCGGATTCGATTTGTTCACAGGACAGGAGTTATCATATCCTGTATATGATAATGTTAAGGATTTGGCATCACAGATTGATGTTAGCTTTGAGCGACCTGATGTAATTATCGACTTTTCTTTACCCAGCGGTACAAGTAACATTTTGCAGATTGCACTGGAGTGTGAAATACCAATTGTTATTGCAACAACAGGTATCAATGACATTATGGGTGATATCTGCAAAGTTTCAAAGTATGTTCCGGTTTTTCAGTCTGCTAACATGTCATTTGAGGTTGCCTTGTTACATAAGGTAGTACAAATCATAGCGCCGAATTTATCTGGTGCAGATATTGAAATTACCGAAACACACCACAGAAGAAAAGTAGATGCTCCAAGTGGTACAGCACTTTCGCTGGCAAGTGCTATAGATAATGCTCTTTTCAATAGAAAAGATATTATTTATGGTAGAGCTGGAAAAAGGAAAGCTAGCGAAATTGGAATTGCTTCACTGCGTGGTGGAAATGTTCCGGGAACACACACTGTTCACTTTTTTGGTGATTTTGAAACCTTGGAAATTACACACACTGTGCATTCTCGTGATGTGTTTGCAGCAGGCGCAATAAAAGCAGCGGAGTTCTTGCTTCAGCAATCTCCAGGTCTTTACAACATGGAAAGTCTGATTAAATGAAAGCAAAAAGTACTTTACTCAATTTGGGTAAAGTACTTTTTGTTTTTTTAAAATTATACTTGGATATAAAAAGATAATTATTTATTATTCTTGATAATTGACCATGTCTATGCTAATATTTAAGAAGTTGGTTATAAATTTATATAGAAAATTTATAATAAGAGGATGTGTAATTAAAATGCGAAATGATTTTGTAGAAAGCTTATGTATTAAGGAAAATCTAAAAAGGACACGAAATATTTATTCAGTACAGGAAAAAGTGAATAAATGTATGAAAGTTTTAATTGATGCAGATGAAATTTCTAGAAAGATACAAGAAATGTCTGAACAGATAGCTAAAGATTATAGGGGCAAAAAACTAGCTTTAGTTTGCGTTGAATTTGGGGGAAAAGACTTTTATAACTTACTTATTGATAATTTACATAGTTTAGGAATTACTAATTGTTTTCAAGGTTCAGTAAAGATAGAGAGAGGTGCAACTAAAACTTCTGAAGATCGAATTGAACCCAAATTTCATTTTGAAGCAGGGATAGTAGATGATAAAAGTAATTTAAATAATATGCATGTTTTAATTGTAGATGACCAAATAAGTAGTGGTAAGACATTTGACTTTTTAAGAGAACGTTATTCTAATGCACTAAGTGTAGAATTGGCTACTTTAATTGTTAAAAGCAAAGCACAAAAGAGATTAGATGATATAAGATACCATTCATTTTTTATAAAGTCACGGAACTGATAGAGTTGTTGGTTTTGGTATGGACTACAGGGAAAGTTATAGAGAATTACAATATATTACAAGTGTTAAAAAGGAGGAAAGGGAAAGATGAAAACATTATATGTATCAGATTTAGATGGAACTTTACTTAATACAAATCAAGAGCTTGATTTGTATGTTATTGAAAAAGTGAATAAATTAATAAATGATGGTATGAATTTTACAATTTCTACTGGACGTGGAGATTCAATTAGAAAAATTTTAAAAGACATTCATTTTAAATTTCCTGTTATGATATTAAATGGTACACTTAATTATGACTTTACTAAAAATGAATATGTAAATGCAAGACCAATTCCTAAGGAGAAGGTTCTAGAAATTATGCAAGTTTTTAAAGATTTTAATTTTAAAAGTTTTGAAATACAAACAATTAGTGATAGCAAAGTAAATCGTTTTGCAATATCTGATTGGAATAAAGTTTCAGATTGCTTAGCATTAAATTTGGTTAGCACTAAAGAAAAAATGCTAGAAATATCAAAAATTTTAAGTAAATTAAAAGGAATAAACTTTTTTACTCATAAGAAAGTTTATTCAGAGAATGAATGGTTTTGTGATATAATTCCGGAGAATGTATCAAAAGCAAGTAGCTTAAAATTATTTAAAGAACAATATGGTTTTGATAAAATAATAGCTTTTGGTGATAGTGAAAATGACTTACCTTTATCTGAGGTTGCAGATGAGTTTTATGCAGTTGAGAATGCAGCAGACATTGTTAAGCAAAGTGCAACTGCAGTCATAGGAAGCTGTAGTGATAATGGTGTTGTTAAATTTATTATGCAAAATAACTAAAAATTTTAATTATATATTTAAAATGGCATGTTTATGATTATTGCCATTTTTTTGTTTTCATTTAATTAGAAAATTGTGATATAATATGAACATGAATATTATAGAAATTGCAAATAAAATAAAAGAAAATGGTGGTAATTTATATTTAGTAGGTGGAGCTGTAAGAGATAAATTACTTGGAATAGAGTCAAAAGATAAAGATTATTGTGTTACAGGACTTTCAAAAGAAAACTTTCAAGAACTTTTTCCTGAAAGTTTTGAAAATGGAAAGGCATTTCCTGTTTTTAGAATAGAACAAACAGAATTTGCACTTGCAAGAAGAGAATTAAAAACAGGAATAGGGCATAAAGAATTTTCTTTTGATACAGAAAATGTGAACATAATAGAAGATTTGGCTCGTAGAGATATAACAATAAATAGTATGGCAGAAGAAGTATTAACAAAAGAATTAATAGACCCTTTTGGAGGACAGGAAGATTTAAAAAATAAAATAATAAGAGCTACAACAAATGCTTTTAAAGAAGACCCACTAAGAGTGTACAGGGTAGCACGTTTTGCATCAACATATGACTTTATTATAGAAGAAAACACTATAAATTTAATGAATGAGTTGAAAAAAGAACTGAATACATTATCAGCAGAAAGAGTTTTTGGAGAATTAAAAAAAGCTCTTGGAACAAAAAAACCATCACTTTTTTTTGAAAACTTAAAAAAAGCAAATGTACTTGAAATTCATTTTAAAGAAATATTTGATTTGATTGGAGCAGAGCAACCAGAACAGTTTCACCCAGAAGGTCATGCATATAATCATACAATGATAGTAGTAGATAAAGCAGCAGAATTTACTGATAATGTTGAAGTCCGTTTTGCAGCTTTAGTACATGACTTTGGTAAAGGTATAACTCCAAAAGAAAAATACCCACATCATTATGGTCATGATGAAGCAGGGGTGGAATTAGTAAAAAGATTAGGAAAAAGAATATGTCTTCCAACAAGTTATATAAAGTGTGGAATAACAGCAGCAAAAGAACATATGAGAGCAGGAAAATTTTTTGAAATGAAAGCCTCAACAAAAGTGGAGTTAATAGAAAGAGTATCAAAAACAATATTAGGATTAGATGGTTTACAAGTTGTGGTAAATGCTGATAGAAGTGATAGAAAAACATATGATTTTTCTGAAATAGGTAATAGAATGCTTAAAGAAATTGATGGAAAATATATAGAAGAAAAATATAAAATAAAACCTGGAATAGAATTAGGCAAAATACTACATAATGAACGTGTGAAATGGATGAAAAACATTGACAATAAAGAGGAGAAAATATAGAATTGTGGCAAGGAGATAAACATATGAAAAAATCGAATGGGTCAATTACCTTATATGTACTAATAGCAATGTTATTTTTTATAATGCTTGTTGTATCAATTTATATAGCAGCAACAAATGCAAGTGTAACACAACAACAAGCTGTAGATAGAACTAAGGAGATTTATTCTAAAGGAGTTAATGAGATTGATAATGTATATGCAAGTTTAGGTGCATATGGATATAATGAATATGGTAATTATAGTTATGAAAAAGGAATTAATAAACCAATATTAACACAAGGTATGGTTGCAGTAAAATGGAATAGTTTAGGGTATTGGGAAATAGTAGACAATCCAATAGAAGATACTAGTTGGTATGAATATAACAATAATGAATGGGCAAATGTAATGTTAAAAGATGGACTTACATTTGATGCAAATGGGAAAGTGTTAACTCCAGGAAGTATGTTTGTGTGGATTCCAAGATATGCATATAAAATAGAAACAGCAAAATGGCATACAAACCAAGCGGGAATAATAGATATAAAATTTTTACCAGACATAAAAAATACACCAGCAGATGGAACAGACACAGTATCAGTTAATAATGTGTATAAAGCAAATGAAACAGGAACATATGTGACAGAATTAGGAAAAACAGGAACAGTAACAAATAAAGCAGTACAAGTAAGTTCTAAAGAATATGTTGTACATCCTTCATTCAGATTTGGAGATACAGAATTACCAGGAATTTGGGTTGCGAAGTTTGAAGCAGGATATGAACCATCAGCAACAGCAGTAAATTCTACTGTGAAATATACTGGAACAACAGTTGCAAATTACTATGGAACAGTTACATCAGGAAGTACTTTAATAAAATATCCAGTATTTAAACCTAACACATATTCATATAACAATATAAATGCAACTAGTGCATTTAATATATCAAAACATTTAGGAGATGAAGGTAACCCATATGATTTATCAGAAGATGCATATAGTCACTTGATGAAAAATATAGAATGGGGAGCAGTTTCATATTTGTCTCAAAGTAAATATGGAAGAAATGGAGTTAAAATAACATTAAATGATACAAATAAGAACAATTCTCCTTCAACAATTTATGCAGTTACAGGTGGAGATAATTATATTTCAAAAGTTAATCAAAGTACAACAGGAAATGTAACAGGAATATATGATATGGCAGGAGGAGCATATGAAATTGTTGCAGCATATGTGGGGAACAGCTCTGCAACCTCTTCTGCAAATTTGGCAACCATGAGTGGAGAAAGTGATTATAAATATAAAGATGTATATATACCAGCTTCATCTGAAAGTGCTGCTAATAATTATTTATTGGCAAATCAAAGATATGGTGATGCAGTATTTGAAACATCAAGTACTGCAACTGGAAGTACAACATGGTTTACATCAGCCTCTGCTTTTGTCACAGGAACAAACTTTTTAAACACAAGAGGTGGATATTATGGGACAACTGCAAGCACTATATTTACATTTCAATCTAATGCAGGTGCTGCAGCAACTACAACAAGTTTTCGTGTAGTACTTGTTCCAAGTAAGAGTACTATAGCACCAACGACATATATAGCAAATGAAGAGGGAAGTAATGTAATAAATATTCCAACATCATTTGTTAAAGGTGACAAATTAATATTTAATACCACAGGAACAAGAAATACAGGAAGTTTAATAAGATTTAAATTGCCACAAAATGCTACAATACAGATTGAAGCATATGGTGCTGAGGGTAGCGAAGGAAATATGGCATCTCAACCAATTAGACCTGCAGCAGGAAAAGGTGCATATATTAAAACAGATAGTTTTACAGTTAATCAAAATGATGAATTTATTATATTAGTTGGACAAAAAGGAGATTTAAATCCATCACAATATGCTGGTGATGGGTCAGGAGGAGGTCGGAGGTGGAGGTACTTTTGTATGTAAAGTAGTTGGAAGTTCTCCATATTTATTAACAGCAGTATCTCCAAATATATATGTAGAACCTACTTTAGTTGTAGCTGGAGGTGGTCGGAGGTGGTGACCAAGGTTATAGTGCTGTAGCAGGTGGAAAAAAAGGACTCGATGGAATTGCAAGTAATGGAGGAAGTAATACAGGTTTTGTGAGTAGTAAATTCTTATCAGGAGGAACAGGGACAACAGTTTCAAGAGGAGGACAAATAGGGTATGGTGGATATGGTAGTGGGGCAGCACAAGATGATGGTATTGGATATGCTGGAGGGTATACATTAGGTACTAGTTCATCAGGTGCATATTCATATACAGCATTACCAACACTTGTTAGAATGAATGGAGAAAGAGTTGGACCAGGTCAGGTTATAATTACATTTATGTAAAGAGTTTTTAAAAATATATTGCTATATATAGGAAAAGATGATATACTATGATGCGAATGTAGAAGATATCATGGAATAATGTATTCAATAAAATAAATCTTCGGAAAGCACAAGGAGTAATTCGTATGCCTCAAAGGGCTGTCAAAGTTTTATTTTATTGAATACATTATTCTTATATATAGTCTGCAAATCCTTACTTAATCTATAAGATTAGGTCATAGTCCAGAAGGAGGTGAATTAAAATGAACAAGTATGAATCTATGGTCATTATTAATTCAGAGATATCAGATGAAGGAATTAAAGCTTTAATTCAAAAATTTGAAACTCTAATTAATACAGATGGTAAAGTAGAATCAATTCAAGAATTAGGTAGAAAAAAATTAGCTTACCTAATCAAGAAACAAAAAGAAGGATTCTATGTATTATTCAACTTTGAAGCTAACCCAACATTAATTACAGAACTAGAAAGAGTATACAAGATTACAGATGAAGTTATTAAATATATTGTAATCAGGAAAGAGGTTTAATATGAATAAAGTAGTTTTAATGGGGCGCTTAACAAAAGATCCAGAAACAAGATACACACAAACAAATAATACTTTAGTATGCTCATATACTCTTGCTGTTAACAGAAGGTTTACAGCACAAGGAGAAGAAAGACAAGCAGACTTCATTCCAGTAGTGGCTTGGAGCAAACTGGGTGAATTCTGTAGCAAGTATTTTAAAAAAGGTCAACAAGTAGGTGTTATAGGTAGAGTACAAACTAGAAATTGGACAGATGATAATAATGTAAAACACTATATAACAGAAGTTGTTGCAGAAGAAGCATATTTTGCAGATAGTAAAAGAGAAGGAACAGGAAATTTTGAAAATACATTTGGAGATGTAGGGGCAAGTGCGCCTGGTTCAGAATTCTCAGTATCATCATCAGATGATTTACCATTTTAATTGATTGGGGGGAAATATAAAAATGCCAGAGAAAAAACAAGGTAACAAAAAAGTTGGCAAAGTTAATGGAAAAGGTAATAATAAAAACTTTAGAAATAATAAAAACACAGATGACGACTATAATCCAAAGTTCAAAAGAATGAAGAAAAAAGTTTGTCCTTTATGTGGAGATAAAAATTTTGTACTAGATTACAAAAACTTAGAGCAAGTTAAAAGATTTGCAAGTGATAAAGGAAAAATATTACCAAGAAGAGCTTCAGGAGCTTGTGCTAAACATCAAAGAGATATAAATATAGCAATAAAAAGAGCTAGACATATAGCAATATTACCATTTACACAAGGGTAATTTTATAAAAATATAATTACTATAAAAACTAGAACAGTGTTTAAAATAAAATAAAGTTCTCCAAGGCAAGGAGTAATCCGTGTGCCTCAAAGGGCTGTCGAATCTTTATTTTATTTTAAACACTGTTCTAGTTTTTTAAGAGCAAGTATTAAGTATTAGTTAAGTCTTTTATGACTTCACCTGCTATTATTAGCCCACATACAGATGGCACAAAAGATATACTTCCAGGTGGTGTAGATGAACTAACAGGTTCTTCTTTAGAATATACAACTTTTAATTTTTTTACATTTCTTTGTCTTAATTCTTTTCTAACTATTTTAGCTAAAGGACACATTGAGGTTTTATTTATGTCTGTAACTTCAAATTTAGTTGGGTCTAATTTATTACCAGCACCCATTGCAGATATTATTTTTATGTTTTTATTATAAGCATCAGTTATTAAATCTAATTTTGATTTCACAGAATCTATTGCATCAACAATATAATCATATGTATTTAAAATTAAAGAATCATATTTAGAATTATCAAAAAATTCTTCATATGTTTTTACATTTAAATCAGGATTAATCTTTAAAATCCTTTCCTTCATTACTTGCACTTTAGAAAGACCAATTGTGTCAATATTTGCATGGATTTGTCTATTAATATTTGTTGTGTCTATTTTATCACTATCTATTAAAACTAAAGTACCAACACCTGCACGTGCTAAAGCTTCAACAGTAAAAGAACCTACACCACCAATTCCAAAAACAGCAACTGTAGAATTTTTTAAAATATTTAGTTTATCTTGTCCGAAGTAAGAGTTCAGTTCTTAAAAATTGATTTTCCATAAATATATTATATACTGTTGTCAAAAATAAAACAATATGATAAGATACAAAAAGGAGGGAAAATATGTTTGCTTATATTAAAGGGATAATAGAAACAAAAACAAATGGATATATTGTAATAGACGTAGGTGGAGTGGGTTATAAAATATTTATGTCACAAAACTCAATAGATAAATTAGGTGAAATTGGTGAAGTAACAAAAGTACATACACACTATCATGTAAGAGAAGATAATATAAGTTTATATGGCTTTTATTCAAATGATGAATTGAAAATGTTTGAATTATTATTATCAGTAAGTGGAATAGGCGCAAAATCTGCAATAGCAATTTTATCAGCAGTAGAACCCTCAACATTTGCATTAGCAGTAATTACAGACGATGTTTCGGCATTGAAAAAAATACCAGGAATAGGTCCAAAAACAGCAGGAAGAGTTATATTAGAATTAAAAGATAAATTGAAAACAGAAGATTCAATTAATGATGAAAGAATAAGTTTAGCATCTATTAAAAACACAGAAAGTGATGAACTTATTTCTGCATTAAAAGTTTTAGGTTATACAACAAAAGAAATAGAAAATGCATTACAAAAAGTAGATACATGTAATTTATCACTTGAACAATGCATAAAAGTTGCATTAAAAGAATTGGGGAAATAATATGGAAATTAATAAACCATTGGCATATAGAATGATGCCTAAAAGTTTAGAGGAATTAGTTGGACAAGAACATATTTTAGGAAAAGATAAAATATTATATAGATTAATTATAGCAGATAAACTTTCAAGTATTATACTTTGGGGCCCTCCAGGTGTACGGAAAAACATCAATTGCAAAAGTAATAGCAGAAACAACTAAATGTAAATTTAATAAAATTAATGCAGTAACAGCAGGTGTTTCTGATATAAAAAAGGTAATAGAAGATGCTAAAAATTTATTTTTAAACCCAACAGGTCGTGCAATATTATTTGTAGATGAAATTCATAGATTTAATAAATTACAACAAGATGCACTTTTACCATTTGTAGAAGATGGTACAGTAATATTAATTGGTGCAACTACTGAAAATCCTTATTTTGAAGTAAATAAAGCTCTTATTTCAAGGTCACAAGTTTTAAAACTAGAACCATTGAGTGAAGAAGAGGTATTTAAAATATTAAAAAATGCCTTAACAAATAAAGAGGGATTAGCAGATTATAATATAAAAGTAGAAGACAGTACTTTAAATAAAATTGCAGAAATATCAAATGGGGATGTAAGGACTGCTTTAAATGGACTAGAACTTGCAGTGCTTACAACTAAAATGGATAAAGATGGAATAATAAATATAACAGATGAGATAGTAAAAGAATGTGTACAAAGAAAAGCTATTTTTGACAAAACAGGAGATAGCCATTATGACAATATAAGTGCATTTATAAAATCAATGCGTGGTAGTGATTCAGATGCAACAGTATTTTATTTGGCAAGAGCAATTAATGCAGGAGAAGATCCAGTGTTTATTGCAAGAAGAATTACAATATGTGCAGCAGAAGATGTTGGACTTGCTGACCCAAATGCTTTAGTTGTTGCAACTGCTGCAATGCAAGCAGTTAACATGATAGGTATGCCAGAAGCAAGAATTATATTATCAGAAGCTGCACTCTATGTTGCTCATGCTAAAAAATCTAATGCAGCATATCTTGCAATAGATGCAGCATTAGAAGATGTTAGAGAAAAAGATACAGGGTTAATTCCTATGCATATTAGAAATGCACCAGTTAGTGGAATGAATGAACATGGCTATGGAGTTGGTTATAAATACCCACATGATTATCCAGAACATATGGTTGAACAACAATATTTGCCAGATAAAATGTTAGGAACAAAATATCTTTAAACTTAATAAAATAAAGAAATGTATAAGCCTGCTAAAAAAGTATAATACTATACTATTATGTATAAGAAAATACTAATTGGAATAATAGCAGGTTTTATTAGTGGACTTTTTGGTGCAGGTGGTGGAATGATAGTAGTTCCTGCATTTATTCATTTACTAAAAGTTGAAGAAAAAACAGCAAGAGCTACAGCGATATTTGCCATTTTGCCAATGGTGATAACGAGTGGTATTTTCTATATAAATAGCAAATATGTGGATTGGGGCTTATCAATAAAATGTGCAATTCGGTGGAATTGTTGGTGGTTATATTGGAGCAAAATTACTAAAGAAATTATCTAATAAAACACTAAGAATATTATTCATAGTATTTTTATTATTTGTTTCTGTAAGGATGTTAATATGATAGAAGGATTAATTGGTTTAGTTTCAGGAGTTGTAACTGGATTTGGAATGGGCGGAGGAACAATATTAATATTATTAGTATCAATAATTTGGGGAATTGACCAGCATGTTGCTCAGTCAACAAATCTTGTATTTTTTGTACCAACAGCAATAGCAAGTATAATAACAAATATAAAACAAAAGTGTATAGATTATAAATTGGGAATTACAATAGGTTTTTTTGGAATAATAGGAAGCATAATTGGAGCTCAAGTATCTATTCATACAGAGGCCTCAAAACTTAAAAAGTATTTTGCAATATTTTTAATTATAATTGCAATATTTGAAATTTATTCACTAATAAAAGAGTATAAAATTTTAAAAAAATCCAAATAATAGAAAAGAACAAATATATTAACAAGGAGAGATTATTATGAAATTTGTAAAAGGAATAGTTATAGGAACAATGCTAGGTAGTGGGATTGCAATGATGTATGCAGATGGCATGTGTGTGAATAAAAGGAAAATTATAAAAAAAGGAAGACAATTAGCAAAAAAAGTTGGACTAATATAAATATAAAAATTGATTATGGAAAATCCATAATCAATTTTTATATTTACTGCTTTAGCAATCGCATTTGTCTTCACATTTATCAAGGCGTTTTTCACATTTGTCAAACTTACCTTCTTTGCATATTATAAAATCGCATTTGTCATGACAATGACATTTTAAACAATCTCTTTCAATCTCTGGTTTAGCACAAATTTTTACATGTCTAACATCATTTTGCCATATTTGAACTTCATAGAATTTGTTAGGGCAAAGAGGTCCAAATAAGAATTCACCTTCACAATTAGTAAATGTGTGAGTTACAGGACATCTTTTCTCTCCTTCTCTTGTACATTCAACTTCTATAAGCTTTACAATTGCTTCTTTAACTGGTCTACCTTTACAGTCTTTTACAACACCAAATATAGCTCCTTTATTATCTTCAGGTAAAGTAATGTCTAAGTCATATTGTGTTCCATTTTCAATCATACCAGTTATATCTAGTATAGGGTTACACTTTTTTTCGAAATTTTTCTCAAAATCCATTATTTATCATTTCCTTTCATTAGTATTTATAATATATACTATGCATAATTAAGCAAGTTGTGATAATATAATATATAGGTGATTTTATGAATAATAATTCAATTGGAATATATGACTCTGGTGTAGGTGGACTAACAGTTCTTTCAGAAATAATAAAGGTGTTACCAAATGAAAACATTATATATTTAGGTGATACTGCAAGAATGCCTTATGGTACAAAATCTAAAGAAACAATAATAGAATTTACAAATGAATGTGTTAACTTTTTGGTTAGCAAAAATGTTAAAGCAATTATAATTGCATGTGGAACTATATCAAGCCAAGCATTAGAAGAAGTGAAAGATAAATATAATATACCTATTATAGGAATTATAGAACCAACAGTTGAATATTTAAATGCAGATAATAAAACAATAGGAGTAATAGCAACTAAAGGAACTATAAATTCAAATGCATGGGAAAAAGCAATAAAAGATAAATATAACAATGTGAAAATTATAAACAAATCATGCCAATTATTAGTAGGTCTTGCAGAAGAAGGCTTTTTAAATAATGATGTAGCAAGACTTACTATAAAAGAATATATGAAAGATTTTAAAGATGTAGATAAACTTATATTAGGATGTACACATTTTCCATTATTTAAAAACTTAATTCAAGAAGAATTACCAGGTGTAGAAATAGTAGATACAGGAAAAGAGATAATAAAACATATACAAATTGAAAAAGGTTTCGATATGCTTGGAAAACATGAATTTTATTTAACAGATGTATCTAAAAGTTTTAAAGAAACTGCTAAGATGCTATTAAATTATGATGTAAATATTAATAAGATAGAAATATAGATTATATATGTTACAAAAATAAGATAGAAATATTACTTTTTGTTTACAAAACTTGTGGTAAGCTAGACTTTTAATAAAAAATGTGTTACAAATAAAAAGAGAGTAATATAAATTGGTGAGGCATCTATAAAGTACAAAATAATAGAATTGCCATATTTTCATATAATAGTAGAAATACATGTAACAAAGGAGGAAAATGTTATGGAAGGTGAAACCGTTGAGGCTGTAACACACACACACACACACACACACACACACACACACAAGTAATAATAAAGAAAAAAATATAAAAAATAAAT
>JGI994J12354_10000435_pt1 | contig 41446 bp, 38 predicted proteins | sample IntmicLarv3ML3BL_FD_12354 | JGI IMG/M metagenome (IMG submission 12354) | reverse complement strand
GCAAGCTGCTCGCGCATGTCGTCGTTCGGCTCTACAGCGAATATGGGCAGGCCTTTGTTCGCCAGCAGCGCTGTAAATTTTCCTGTGCCCGCGCCGATATCCGCAAACACGGCACCCTGCGGCGCAAGGCTGAGGATGTAATCAACCGCCTCTTCGGGATACCCCGGGCGCGCCTTTGCATAGGCCTCCGCCTTGCCTGAAAAAAGCTCGGTGTTCATCGTTTTGTTCTCCTATAGCATATTCAAGATTACTCCAGCACGTGCTCAAAGCCCTTCTCAAAGATATCCTGCACGTGGCTGTCCGCCAGGGAGTAATAAACATTTTTGCCCTGCTTTTCGTATTTCACGAGGTTCGCCAGGCGCAGGGATTTCAGCTGGTGCGAGATGGCGGATTTCGTCATGTCCAGCAGCACCGCCAGATCGCACACGCACATCTCCTCGCACGAAAGCGCCCACAAAATCCGCACGCGGGTATGGTCCGAAAACATCTTATACAGGTTCGCAAGGTCATAGAAAATTTTGCCGTCCGGTGTGGATTCGCGCACACGGTTCACCACGTCTTCATGGATCGCCTCACAGTCGCAGGTTGGGCTCATACCAATGCCTCCGTTCGTTTGGCATCAGTTGAGCGTCTGTTCAACTATTCAACTGATGCTAGTATACCTGATTATTTTAGCTTTGTCAAGCATTTTTTTGATATTTTTGAAATGCTTTGCTTATTATAACATTCTTTTATGAAAAAGGCAAGCAGGCTATGGACTTCTGCCGAAAAATCAGGTATAATGCCAATACAGCTTATTTTTTGATTTTGAAGGGAATTCACCATGCCAAATGTTTACGATTTTGACGAAACCATTGTGTACCCCAACGCGGGGGTCACGTTCATCAACTTTTGCATGCGGCGGCACCACCGCCCGCGCTGGTATCTGCCGCGCATGGGGCGCGAGGCGCTGCACCACCACTTCCACAGCAAAAGCGGAAAGCCGTTCAAGGCGGAGCTTTATTGCTTTTTGCGCGGCCTGCCAAACTGGGAGGAAGAAGTACGCCTGTTCTGGGAGCTCCACGCGGAGCAGCTGCTGCTGCCCTGGTATCTGGCGCAAAAGCGGCCGGACGACATCATCATTTCCGATTCCGGGGATTTTTTGCTGCGCCCTATGTGCGAACAGCTCGGCGTGCGCCTGATTGCCACGCGCGTTGACCCCAAGCGTGGCCGCCTGATTGGGCCGGACTGCTATGGCCCGGAAAAAGTGCGCCGCCTGCGCGAGGAGTTCGGCGACGTGGAAATTGAGGATTTTTACTCGGATTCCTTGGTTGACGCACCCCTTGCAAGGCTGGCAAAGCGTGCCTTCATCGTGAAAAAAGATGTGCGCACACCATGGCCGGAGGGGGCGCTTTAGGCGAAAAAGCAACCGCGGCCCCAATTCTCTCGAAAAATATTGCGCTGCCGCGAGAAATCACTTGATTTTTCTGTGAAAATCATGTATGATATATAAGATGAATTATAATAGGTGGAGGTACTCCCATGGTATCAGCAGGCGATTTTCGTAACGGGGTTACATTTGAAATGGACGGCGCGGTGGTTCAGATCATCGAGTTCCAGCACGTGAAGCCCGGCAAGGGCGCGGCCTTTGTTCGCACAAAAATCCGCAATGTGATTGCCGGTTCGGTCGTTGAGCGCACGTTCAACCCCTCGGATAAATTCCCGACGGCGTTTATCGAGCGCAAAGAAATGGCCTATTCGTATAGCGACGGCGGGCTGTATTACTTCATGGACAACGAAACATACGAGATGGTTCCCGTGAACGCGGACGATCTGCCCGAAAGCTTCCAGTTCGTAAAAGAAGATTTTGTGTGCAAGATTCTCTCGTATAAGGGCAACGTATTCGGTGTGGAGCCGCCCACGACCGTGACGCTGCAGGTCACGCAGACCGATCCCGGTTTCCGGGGCGACACCGCCACAAACGTCACCAAGCCCGCAACGCTCGAGACCGGCGCCGTCATCAAGGTGCCGCTCTTCATCGAGGAAGGCGAGCTGTTGATTGTGGACACCCGCACGGGCGAATATTCTAGCCGGGCATAACGGCATCACCATATCACAATAGACAAACATCAGGAGGGCACAGCATGAGCAGCGAAGACATGAACATCTTTGATAAGGCGGAACAGCTGAACGATCTGGCAAAGCGCAACCCGGAAGAGACCGGCACACTGCTGCTGCAGGCGCTGGAACTGCTGGAAGATATGGCGCAAAAGGTGATTGGCCTGGAGGCGGATTTGGCAACGCTGACCGAGCAGGTGGAGGATCTGGACGATGATTTCCAGGAAATCTGCGAGGACATCTACGGCGAAGACGAGGACGAAATCTTTGAGGTGGAGTGCCCCAACTGCGGCGAGCGCATGCAGATTGACGAAGGGATTCTGGAAGACGGCAGCATCACCTGCCCCGGCTGCGAAGAAACCCTGGAGTTCGAACTCGGCTGCGACTGTGACGATTGCTGCGGTCACGACGAGTGCAAGGATCACGGCGATTGCGATTGCGAAGGGCACGACCACGAGTAATACGCACCCTGCAACCAAATAAAAACAGAGGTTAGGAGATCGCTCTTCTAACCTCGTATATGCCGCTGTGGCGGAACTGGCAGACGCCCGGGACTTAAAATCCCGTGAGGGCAACCTCGTACCGGTTCGATCCCGGTCAGCGGCACCACCTGCGGTGGGGCAGTTCGCGAGCTTCACCGCATTGTTATTTTCGGTTATCGGCTCGCGTTTGAACAGCGGCTTTATTTATAACATAGTTAACGCCTGCGTTGAACAGTTTACGCAGGCGTTTTTTTATTATGCGAAGTTTGGCAAAATCTCGCCGCCCTCATTTTTGCTTGCGCGCATAGGGCGTTTTCTCGTCAGTCAAGCCCATCAGGTAATCGACACTCGTGTTATAGTAGAGCGCCAATTGTTCCATCACCTCAAGCGGAGGCTCCACCACGCCGGTTTCATATCTTGAATAGGTTTGCTGCCTACAGTTTAAATACTGCGCAAGCTGCCTTTGCCGCAGATCCTTATCTTCGCGCACGTCCCGAATTCGCAATCTCATTCTATCACCTCAACAAGAATTATACATACACAGAAATTAGGTATTGCTTTTTACTCATTTTCTGTGTATAATATCTTTGAGGTGATATCAATGGCTGAATTTTGCTTGGACTGCTGGAACAAAATAAACCGCACCCACCTGTCTGAGGAGGATGTGACTTTGTCGGAGTATTTTGATTTATGCGAGGAATGCGAAGAGATGAAACCGGTGGTCGAAACCATGTATCCGTCACATACTCCGTGCAAAATCCTTCAATCGCTGCGCACTCTTTTCCGCCGTCATTAACAACGGCAATGGTCATTTTCTCCTGCACAAGAAAACCGCCTGCACGCTCATTTCGCGCACAGGCGTTTTATTTTTATTTTGCGAAGTTCGCTTGCCCCTGCCTCACAGCCTCGGGTCCACCGGCTCGCTCTCCATCGCCAGCACGCCGAACACGCACTCATGCACGCGATACAGCGGGTCCTTCCGCGCAAACCGTTCGAGCGATTCCATCCCCAGCGCGAATTCACTCAGCGCAAGGTTGCGTTTTTTGGCAAGCGAGCGCTTTTTCAGCCGTTGCAGGTTGCCGCCCAGGGTGTATTCCGGCCCGTAAATGATCCGCAGATACTCCCGCCCGCGGCATTTCACAGCCGGCTGCAGCAGCTCCGTGCCCTTCATCGCGATGTAGTCGTAGGGCTTGACCACCATGCCCTCGCCGCCGGCTTCTGTCAGCGCAAGCCACCAGTCAATCCCCGCCTGCACGCTGGTTTCGTCCAGCAAATCAATCAGCATATGGTTCGTCGCCATGAAAATCGGATCGCCGCCGGTCATATATGTTTTGATGGTTTCCATCTGCCACATGTGGTTTTGATTCGTCCAGGTTTTGCCCTCCGTGGCAAGAATGTGGAACGGCGCAATGCGGTAATCCTCAAGGGTTTCCACGTCCCAGCAATATTGTCGGTACGCGTCCGTATACAGCGAGAGCGTCTCGGCGCGGTTTTCGTATGACGCCAGCAGGCGGGTCAAATCAACGCCCTTGCTCGATTCGGATTCCGTGAGCACGGCCTCGCCATTCAAAAGGCCCGCCGCCTGCCGGATGGCCGCCGATGCCGCCGCAAGCCCGCTGCGCCCGGCCCTGCCCACGGGTGCATATTGCTCCTCCAGCAGCTTTTGCGCCTTTGCCGACCATGGCAGCAATTCCGCGTCGATGCACACCCAGTCGGTCTCAAAATCCTCCCAAAAGCCGCTTGCGGTCAGCGCCGTTTGCAGGCGGGCGAGCAGCGCGCGCTCGGTTTCCGCTCCATCAAAGAAGTGCCGACCGGTGCGGGTGTAGATAATCCCAAAGCTGCCGTCGTTCACTTTGAAGCGCCGCTGCGCCGTTTCCGCGTCGCGGCAGAGCACGATCACGGCACGGCTGCCCATGTGCTTTTGCTCGCAAACCACCTTGCCCACCCCGCGCGATTTGTAGTAATCAAACGCCTCCGTCGGGTATTCGAGATACTCCGGCAGCTTTGATGTTTCGCAGGGCGACATCGTGGGCGGCAGATAAATCAGCCAATGCGGGTCGGCGGCAAAGCGGCTCATGATTTCCAGCGCGGCGGCGGCGTTTTCCGCCCCGATTTTGATGCTGCGGCGCAGACGGGTCGCGAGATATTTCCGCCCCATCACGTCCTCAATGTTCAGCATGTCGTCAGGCTCCGCCGGCTGCTCCAAAAACGGCTTTGCCGGGGCATAGTATTCCCGCTTCGCGTCCACGCTCACGAGCTCTTTTTCCGGGTAGCGCAGGGCGGTCAGCTTGCCGCCGAACACGCAGCCTGTGTCGATGCAAACCGTGTGGTTGACCAGCTCCGCTTCCGGCGTAGGCGTGTGGCCATAAACCACCAGTGCCTTGCCGCGGTAGGCATCCGCCCAGGGCAGCCGCACCGGCAAGCCGTATTCATCGGTTTCCCCGGTGGTATCGCCATAGAGGCAGAACTCGCGCACCCTGCCCGAGCCGCGCCCCTGGTATTTCTCAATCAGACCGGCGTGGGCAGCCACCAGCTTGCCGTCGTCAAACACATAATGGCTGATTAACCCATCCAAAAACTCCCTTGCCTGCGCGATGAACTCCTCGCTTTGCGCCCCCAGCTGCTCCACGGTTTCCGCCAGCCCATGGCTCAGTTGCACCTTGCTGCCCCGCAGCTTTTTCAGTAGCTTCACGTCGTGGTTGCCCGCCACGCAATAGGCCGCGCCCGATTGCACCATGTCCATCACCAGCCGCAGCACCTCCACATTGCCCGGTCCCCGGTCGCACAAATCGCCGAGGAAAATGGCCTTGCGGTCGTCGCGGGGATACCCCAGCTTTTGCAGCAGCTCGCACAGCTCGTCATAGCACCCATGCACGTCGCCGATGAGGTCAAACGGACCGTGCTCGTTCTTTTTGTTGTTCCACAGCGGCACGCGGGCAATTTCCGCCTGCGCCGCTTCCTCCTCGCTTTTCAGCACATATACATAGCGGAAGCCGTCCTTTTGCAGGTGCCGGACAGAGCGGCGCAGCTGCTGCGCCTGGCGGGAGATCACGTGATCGCCAAAGTCCCGGTCCGGGCGGGCGGCGTTGCGCTCCTTGCACACCTTTTCGGGGATATCCAGCACAATCGCCACGGCAAGGCAGTTCTGCTCCTTTGCCAGCTTGACCACCCCGGCGCGGGCCTCTTTTTGCACATTGGTGGCGTCAATCACCGTCAGCAACCCCAATTCCAGCCGCTTGTTCGCCACATAATAGAGGGTCTCAAACGCTTGCGATGACACCTGCTGGTTGTTTTCGTCGTCAGAAATCAGCGCGCGAAAATAGTCGGAGGAGAGCACCTCCGTCGGCTTGAAATGAGTCTTCGCAAAGGTGGATTTCCCGCTGCCGGACACACCCACCAGTGCCACCACCGCAAGCTCAGGAATTTCTATTCTATTATTTCTGCATTCTGCATTCTCATTTCTCATTTTGTGTAAAAACCCCCATCTGTGTCGGCGCACCGTGCACCGCGTCCAAATCGCCAACTTCGGAAAATTGCACGGTGTAGCCGAACTTCTCCGCCGCCTCGCCCGCCCAAGCGCGGAACTCCGCCCGTGTCCACTCAAAGCGGTGGTCATAGTGGCGCAGGCCTTCCCCATGCAAAAATTCGTAGTTCGCGTTATACTCTTTGTTTGGCGTGGTGAGCACCACCACCGGCGGCTTCGCGTACTCAAACAGCACCCGTTCAAACGCCGCCAGCCGCGGCGGGTCAAGGTGTTCGATCACCTCAATCACGCAGGCGGCGTCATAGCCCGTGATGCGGGAATCCTTGTAGGTCAGCGAACCCTGGAACAGGCTGATGCGCTCACGGATGTGCTCATTGGCGTCCTCCAGCTTCAACCTGCTGTTTGCCCGCCCCAGCGCAACATGCGAAACATCCATCCCGGTGATTTTTATGAACTGCCGCTCTTTTGCCAGCAGGTTGAGCAAGTTCCCCTCGCCGCAGCCAAGGTCGATCACACGCTGCGCGCCGCAGCTTTTCAGCGCGGCCGCCACGCTGCCCAGCCGCCGCGTGTTGAGGTTCAGCTTTTTCTCCGGCTTTTCATTTTCGTTTGGATCTTTTTGCGCGGCTTCCTCCAGCACCTCGCCGTCCGCTGTATTGGACGCCGCCAGCCGCTCAAACGCCAGATTAACCAGGTGCTTGCGGCGGCTCAGATAGCGCCCCGTGATGTACGCCTTTTCGGGGTGCGTTTCGAGCCAGCCCTCGCCGTGGCGCAGCAGCTTATCCACCTCGTCCGTGCCGATCCAGTAATGCTTTTGCTGGTCAAACACGGGGATCAGCACAAAAACATGCCGCAGCAAATCCCGCAGGCGCACCTTGCCCTTCAGCGTGAGGTTCACATATTTTCCGCCTGCCGTTCCATCCGGAGCGGCTTCCCACGCGGGGAATTTTTCGTCGGATACAAACGTCTCATAGCTGACCTCGTAGCCCAGCGGCTCAAACACATCGCGCAGCTTTTCTTTTTCGCCCCGGCAGGGCAGCATGGTGATTTCCGCCGTCAAATCCAGCGGAGCATCGGACAGCGCCTGGTGGGCGTCCGCGCGCCCGGTCATCGCGGTGCCGTATACCTTGGATATCGCCGTGCTCATGAAGGACGACGACACATAGGGGCGGTCGTTCACATAGTCAAACAGCCCGCCGCCCGTGGAGCCAACCTTGCCCCGCGCCAAGTCAATCGGGTCGATATCCAGCAGCAGCGCCGCCGTTGTCCGCTCGTCGGAGGCCTCCGGATAAAAGACGTAGGCCTTGCCGTGGTTCAGCTCAAACATCTGCGGACGGGCGGGATTTTTGTAGAGCAGATAGCCAAGGTCCGTGGTCTTCTGCCCGGTGTAAGTAATCGTAAACAGCAATTTAGCTTGCCTCCTTTGGTCGTGGATTGGTTCTCCTGTTGCCTATTATATCATGTTTTTTGAGCGAATACAATATCTGTGATACGTTTGCCGTTTTTCTCGTCCGCTCTCTGATAAACAAAACCCCCGCGACTCCTTCAGAATCACGGGGGTCATCATCATCTGCTCTTTTTTAACCCGGATTGGAAACCGTGTACGGTACACCGCTCATCTTCAATCTCAGCTGTATGGTATAGAAGGTGAGATTCGGCAGGCCAAACGGATACAGGTAGTTGTATTTTGAACTGCCCGCCTTAAAAACGCCGTGCACAAACGAGAGGCAGTTGTCGCCAATCGGGAGGAAGCTCGTGAAAAAGCTGGCATACATGTAGAAGTTGCGGAACTTGTGGGTTTCCGCGTAGTCGTACATGCGCCGCCCTTCCTCCGCCGATATGCCGAACTGGATGGCCCGGTTAAACTGAAAGTCCGATATCACATTGGGGATAATACCGTCTTTCATGAACTGGTTCAGCTGCGCGGGTGAAAATATTGTTTTCCACAAACCGCCCGTTTGAAAGCTGTAAAACCTGCCAACACCATTCGCGTCAACCAGTATCATCGCGCAGTGCCCAAAATTGTGCCCCGTGTCGTTCAAAAATATGCATTGCTGTGCCGCGTCCGGGTTATACGCATCCGCCGCGGATGCACTCATAGTGCAGGCAGCAAACAGAGCAAGGCAAACCAACAGGATCGCTAAAAACCGCTTCATACAACATACTCCTTTCAACTGGTGAACTGCTTATTGGGAAAAATTGCGGTGAAAGCTTACGAATAAGCTCCACCGCAATGGTCATGATGATAAGTATAGGCTACGCCGTTGGCTGCGTGGAAACTTCTTCTTCCGCTGCTTTCACCCTCGGATCCACAGGGGTATAAATCGTGCGCTTGACGCCTCTCAGGGCCAATTTCCACTTTAGGGTGGTGAAGGTGTAATTCGGCACCCCAAATGGGTAAATGAACTTATATTTCCGGCTGCCCTCCGCCAGGGTATCGTGGACAAACGTGGTGCAGTTATCGCCGATGATGATGCCGACCGGCTTCCAGAAGCTGGCGTTCATGTTGAACTCCAGGAACTCATGGGTTTCCGCATAATCATACATGCGCCGCCCCTCTTCCGCCGATATGCCGAATTCGATGATTCTGTCGAACTGGAATTGTGACGGTGTATGGGGGATGAGCCCGGTGCTAAGCAGCTGCGGCAGCTCTTTTGGGGTATTCGTTTGCTTCCACAAACCGTTCTGCTGGAAGGAATATAACCTGCTGTAGCCGGTTGCGTCAACCAGCACCATGCCGCAATGCCCTTTGCCATCAACAGGCTCCCTGTCGTTCAAAAACAGGCACTTCTCTATCGCATCTGGGTTGAACCCCGCTTTCGCTGCCGCGGACGCGCCAATTGTGCAAACCGCGCACAAGGCCATGCAAACCAAGAGGATAGACAAAAAACGTTTCATATAATCTGCTCCTTTAATATGTGTGGTACAGTCATCTATGCAGACGGCTTGTCCAAAAATGGCGGTGTTTCCTAAAATAACCATGCGGTGAAGTTCGCGGGGGAGCTCCACCGCAGGTGACATGGCTGGGGAGGCAGGATTTGAACCTGCGCATGACGGAGTCAAAGTCCGTTGCCTTACCGCTTGGCTACACCCCAGTGTTTGGCGTTTGTTTTGCGAAAGGATGTGAGCCAGGTGTCAGGAAAGTGGGCAAATGACCTGTTTCCTGACACCCGGTTTCAAGTGGGGTGGATAATCGGACTTGAACCGACGACCCCCAGGGCCACAACCTGGTACTCTAACCACCTGAGCTATATCCACCATATCCCTGCGCAGCATATAAACGCGCATATGATATTATAACGGATTTCCGGGGGTTTGTCAAGAAGTTTTTGCGGGTATTTAGTGGTAATTTGACCACAGTTTTGCAACGGCGGCATATATGAGTCGTTAACCCGGCAAAAAATCCTCACCCCAAATTCCGCCGGCGCATTCCACCGCAAACCGCTCTGTGAACTGCATCAGAAAGCGCATTTTTTCTTCATAGATTTGCTTGCTGATATCAAAGTTCAATTGCCCAAGATGTTCTCTCGGGTCTCTTGTTTTCATGAACTCCATGGCTTCCATGATTGTCTGGTCATGCGTTATTGTGTAGGCAAACATCCTCCAAACATCAAACGCGCCAAAATGATCAAGCAAGTCCGCATCCTGAACAAGTTTTATGAGGTTGGAATAGTTCTTTTCTTGCTTTCTATCATCGTGTGCGCAAATAATATCACAGACGGCGTCAAGTTCTTCCGCGGAGCAATGCGGCCGAAGCACCTCTCTTGCTTTTTCCGCGCCTCTCGCTTCATGATGCTCCGCGCCATCGTTCATGATATCGTGAAACCAACCAGCAACGGTCAATATATCATCGCTGCCTGCGTCCTCCGGGAAGAGGCGCTTTCGCAAATTAACCGCAAGCAAAGCTGTCCGCTGCCCGTGATAATATTTCTCCGCCTTTTCGTGATTGACCGGGCTGCGTTGGTTCTTCATCAGTGAATATACGAGTTCGTTGATGGTGTCCAGTTGCATAAAAATTTCTCCCCTGTCAATTATGATTATTTCTGCAAGTAACCCTTTTCAATCGACGATTGAATGATATCCTCCGCCAGCCGCCACAGCTCCGGCGCCGCCTCTTTGATAATGCTCATTCTTTTGTATACCCTGCCGCTTGTAATATTGGCGATTTTCCAGGGGTGCCCCTCACTTACGTAGTTGTTTATGAGCGGCTGCAGGCGGTCGATGGCGGCGGCATATTGCGCGTCAGCTGTTTCCTCGGCGTCAAATTCTTCCCACAGCGCACGAATTTCACTCCCCTGATCCTCCGGCAGCAGTGCGAATATGCGATCCGCCGCCGCGCGCTCCCGCTCCGCCTTACTTTCGTTGCCCGCGTCGTCATAGGCAAAGGTATCCCCGGCATCAATCTCAATCAAATCATGGACGAGCGCCATCTTCAGCACCCGGCTCAAATTGACTTTTGACTGATCGGCATACTCGTACAACACCATCGCCATCAAGGCCAAATGCCACGAGTGCTCCGCGTCGTTTTCCCTGCGGGATTTGTCTGTCAGCAGTGTTTGCCGCAGGATATTTTTCATTTTATCGACTTCGATTACGAACTGAATTTGCTGCTCCAACCTGTGTTCCATGATGAACTCCCTCCAAAATATCATTCGTTTTTCATAAACGCCCAGCGCTCATTTCATAAACGCCTGACGATCATCTCATAAACGCCTGGCGATCATCTCATAAACGCCAAACACACCCATCCGCCCTCATCCTTGCGGCACACAAGCTCGAACCCCGCCTCTTCGCAGGCAGCAATCACCTCATCCGCACGGGCATCAATGATCCCCGAGCAAATCCACACGCCGCCTTGTGCCATGTGCCGCCCCACCTGCGATTTCAAACTCAAAATCGCATCCGCGACAATATTGGAAACAACGACTTCATAGCAGCCCTGCACGCACGCCGCCAAATCGCCCGGAACAAACGCGGCCTGCTGTTCGGTCAGGCCGTTTCGCTCGGCGTTTTCACGCGCGTTTGTTACGGCAAGCGGGTCGATATCCACGCCGAGGGCATAGCCTGCGCCGAGCTTCACCGCGGCAATCGCCAGAATACCCGAACCGCAGCCAATATCCAGTACCTTGCAGCCCGGTGCGGCATAACGCTCGAGCATCTCCATGCAAAGGCGGGTGGTGGCGTGGCTGCCCGAGCCAAAGGCAAGCCCCGGCTCCAGCAAAAGGACGGCGCGGCCTTCGGGGTCGGCGGGTTCCTCCCAAACAGGCTGAATGAGCAGCCGCCCGCCCACCTTGAGGGGATGAAAGTACGCCTTCCAGTTGTTCTCCCAGTCCTCGTTTTTGCAGAGCTTGCCGGCAATTTCGTGGGCAATCCCGGCGGCAGTGTAGCGCTCACGCAAAAAGGCAATTGCCTCCGATGGGTGCTCGTGCGGCGGAAGGTAGATGTGCACAATGCCAATATCCCGGTCGCGGCTGAGCAGCGTTTCATCAATCAGCTGCATGTGCGTGATGCTGCGCACCTCCTGCTCCATATCGCGGTAGTCCTCGATATAGATGCCGTAGGGCACGACCATGTGCGCGATTTCGCCCGCGAGGTCGATGTCGTTTGCCGGTACTTTGATGGAAAGTTCTGTCCAGTCGTTCATAGCGATGTTCCTTTTTCTTAAATGAGAATGCAGAAATAGAGTTCGTTTATATGCGGCAATTACGAACTGTGCGGGCGGAGCAAGCGCCGCCCCTACGAAGGGGTACCTACAGGTTGTGCTATTGTAGGGGCGGCACTTGTTCCGCCCACCCCGCCGCAGGTGGTTCAGCAGCGGCTGTGCAGCCAAATCGCGCATTCCATGCGTTTTTTGAAGAGCTCACAGCCGTCCTCATAAACGCCCTGAATGCTGCCGCTGGCGTGGTGCGCGTTGGCGGCGCAGCCCCCGGCGCAGTAATATTTCGCCCAGCAGTCCCGGCATTCCGTTTTGCTGTGCAGGGTGCAGGCCGCAAATTCCGCGCGGATATCCGGGCGGGTGATGCCCTCGCGGACATTGCCCATGCAAAAATGGGCTTCGCCGACGAATTGGTGGCAGGGGTATAGATCGCCCATCGGCGTGACGGCAACATATTCCGTGCCAACGCCGCAGCCCGCCACGCGCTTGTGAATGCACGGGCCATGCGCCAAATCAAGGTTATAATGATAGAATGAGAACTCCTTTTGACCGCCCTTCCGCCGCGCCATTTCCAGCGCGAGGGCTTCATATTCCCGCAGAACGGTGTCCAGTCCATCGCGGTTCAATGCATGGGGGCTGTTTTTTTCACAGACCACCGGTTCCATAGAGAGATCTTTAAAACCCAGGTCGGCCATGTGATACAGGTCGTTCGTGAAATCAGGGTTTGCGCCGGTGAACGTGCCGCGGATGTAATAATTGCCTTTGCCGCGCGCGCGCACAAACCGCTGAAATTTGGGCACAATCACATCATAGCTGCCCTGCCCGTTCACGGTTTTGCGCAGGCGGTCATGAATCGCGCACCGCCCATCCAAGCTCAGCACCACATTCGCCATCTCCCGGTTGCAGAAGTCCGTCACTTCATCGTTCAGCAGCAGGCCGTTTGTGGTGAGTGTGAATCGAAAACGCTTGCCGGTTGTTGCTTCGCGGCTCCGGGCATAGGCAACCAAATCCTTCACAACCTGCCAGTTCATCAGCGGTTCGCCGCCAAAAAAATCGACCTCCAGGTGTTTGTGCTTGCCCGCGTTCGCCAGCAGAAAATCCAAGGCCTGCCGGCCCACCTCAAACGGCATCAACGCCTCCGCCCCGTGATACCGCCCCGCCTGAGCGAAGCAGTAATCACAGGTCAAATTGCATGTATGCGCCACGTGCAGGCACATTGCCTTCAGCGCAGCGCTTTTCTTTGCTGGCACAATAATCTCCGGCGCAAAGAGCTTTTTTTGCTCAATGAGCGACTGGATTTCCTCCCACAGGCCTTCGATGTCCTCCCCCGGAAAATTTGCCCGCAGCATGTCGTCGTCAACGGTATCCCAGTGGGTGATGGCAAAAAACGCGACCGGGTCAACAATATGAACCGAGCCGCTGTGCACATCCGCCACAATATAATCGCCGTGCAGCTTGTAAGCGTGAATCATACTCAATGCCCCCAAAAAGCAAAGCCCCGGGTCCGTGCCGCACCAAAGGGCAAAACACGAGCTCAGTGCGGACTAAAAATGCAGGAGACAGGGCAAAGCCCCATCTCCGTCTCCCATATGGCTCCTGATTATTCTTGTGTTTCGTTTTCGCAGGGTTGGTTTGCAACGCCGCAGGAGGTTTTGCAGGCTGACTGGCAGGAGGTTTGGCATTCTCCGCAGCCGCCGTCGCAAAGGCTCTGGGCAAGGTCCCGGGTTTCCAGGGTTTGAATGCGCTTCATGGCTGGTCTCCTTTCGCTTGGCTTGTAGAAATAGTATAGCGTTTTTTGGTGCTTCTGTCAAGAATAATATTGACAAGCCCGGCTGCATATGATATAATACCTGAGTTGGTCAAACAAATATCATGCGGGTGTAGTTCAATGGTAGAATTCCAGCCTTCCAAGCTGGTTACGCGGGTTCGATTCCCGCCACCCGCTCCACGCCTGCGGCGAGCAGATCGCGCGCAGGCGTTTTCTTTTTATTCAAAGCAGGCGGCCCACGACCGAAGCGATATCCGTTATATGTTGACAGCACGCACTCATATTTGTGGGTGCGTTTTCTTTTTACCCCCTCTTATCCCGGCGCGCCTTCCCCCATATCATACAAAAATTGTACATAATTTTCAGCTATAAGTCAATATTATAAGCTATGGCTCCATTGTAGTCATGGCGAAATCTTTCTATAATTAAAAGTAAAAAGAAAGCTGGTGGAGCATTGATTGACTATAGGGCGATCGGCCAGCGAATCAAAAAGGCGCGTGTGAGCCTCGGACTGACGCAGGAAGCGCTTGCCGAACAGGTGCACATATCGACGAATTACCTCAGTAAAATTGAAACGAACAAAGAAAAACCAAACCTTGAGCTGCTCGGGAAAATCTGTGCCGCCACCAACACTGCCCTGCCAATGCTGCTGACCGGCGTTGTGGAGGAAGGGCCATATTTGCAGGGCGATATCGCTGACATTTTGGCCTCCTGCTCACCTCAAAAGATACGTTTGATTTATGATCTGATTTTGCGGATCGCAGAATATGATGACAATTCGTTGTCATAAAATAGAAGTTAGGGGATTTTTTTGTATGGCTATGAAAAGGATGACTTCTGTACTACTGGTTTTTGCGCTGCTGTTCGGCATGTTCTCACTTGCGCCGGTGCAAGTGTTTGCAGAAGAACCGCCAGCTGAGCAGACTGCCGAAACCGGAACAGAACCGACCGCAGAACCTGAAGCTGAGACAGCGGCTGATGCAGCACCGCCGCCGGTGCACGCCGCCGAGGACTTTGAGTTCCCCGTGTGGGATGGGCCGTGCGACTGCGCGAACACGCCGATTATCCATCTTGCAGGCGGCCATGGCACGCTCTTTGAAAACGAGGGCGCGCCCGAAGAGGTCGGCTACTACGGGATGAGCATCGAAAACATCGTGCGCGACCTGCTGCCCGGCCTGGATTCGTTCATCAAGACCGCGCTGAAAATGAACATGAACAACTCGGTTACGGCGGCGATTGATTTGTTTTGGAACTGGATTGGCCCGCTGGAAATGCGTCCGGACGGCACCAGCGTCAAGGAACTGACCCGCACCAACGACACCAATACCGGCTTGTGGAGAGATCACACATGGGAATACTGGATCTATACGATGAGCTTTGACTGGCGGGAAAGCCCGCTCAAAACCGCCGACGACCTCCATGCGTTTATCCAGCGTGTGAAAACGGCCACGGGGCACAGCAAGGTGCATCTGCAATCGATTTCCGGCTCCGGCAGCGTGCTGGCGGCCTATGTGGATAAATACGTAAACCAAGTGGATGACCCCGATGTGCTCAGCGTGGTGCTGGGGCAAAGCACAGCGGGCGGCTTGGGCACGATGGGCGAACTCTTCCGCAAAAAGATTAACATCAACCCGCAGGCGCTCAGCTCGTTCACGTGGATATCGACGATTGAAACCAGCGGCGTCTATGACGAAAAAGTGCTGCCCGTTCTCAAAACGCTCTATCAGACCGGCATTTTTGATTTGCTTGCCGTTTGGTTCCCTTATTTGTCGCAAAAATATATTGACCGGATTTATGACGAGCTGATTCTCCCCACCTATGGCTCTTGGCCCGGTTTGTGGGCATGGCTGCCCAACAAGGACTATGCAGAGGCAAAAAAGGTCATGTTCAAAGGGCACCCGGACTATTACACAAAGGGCTTTGTGGATACCATCGACGAGTATTACAACAAAATCGCGGTGCGCCAGGACGAAATCTTTGCCAAAGCAAATGAGAAAATCAAGGTTGCCATTATGGCGGGCTACGGCAGCCCCGCGTTCCCCATCGGCAACAGCACCGATGCCGACGGCGACGGGCTTGTGCATACGGAATATGCCTCGCTGGGCGGCACGGTTGCGCTGTTTGGCAGGGTGCTGCCCCGCTCCTACAAGCAGGCGCTCCACACCGATTGCAGCCACATCTCGCCCGATCGCATCGTGGACGCCTCCACCTGCGCCCTGCCGGATAACACCTGGTTCATGAAAGGCGCCCTGCACCAGGGCTGGTACGAATACGGCACCTGGTACGGATGGTGGCGTGAAGCGCCGAAGGGCGAGGATACCGTGTTTGACCACCCGAAATACCCGCAGTTTGTGCAGGTGACGAGCCAGGTCGATTTCAGGCAGATCACGGGCTTTGACGAACCGTTCGATATCTTCGAGCCGCTCCAGCCGCCGGGGCCGATGACGTTCAAGAAGGCGATGGCGTGGCTGTGGGACCGCGTGCTGGGGCTGATCCGGGTGTTCCTGGGCTGGGGCGGCCGCGACATGTTCAAGCTTTTCAAGGAGCCGCTGTTCCTGCGCCTGTTCCGCTTTTTGCGGGATGAAATTAAGCTGCTGGTATAAAATGCGCAAAACAATGAGGAAAAAAGCCCTATGGAACGACAGAGTTTCATAGGGCTTTCATTATTTGCAAACAACCACGACACAAACACAAGGAGGACTTCGTATGAAATTCACAAAACGCATGCTCGCGGCGATTCTCGCCCTTGCAATGGCGCTCACGCTCTGCCTGCCCGCAATGGCGGACGATGAAATTCCGCCGGAAGAACCCAATCCCGCCATGCCCGTTATCACCATGATGCTGCAGGGGGCGCGTGTCAAATATGGCCAGCCGCTCACGTTAACCGCAGAGGCTTACGTGCCCAATGGCGACGCTGTCCGCTATGAGTGGTACGGCCCTATGAGCAGGCGCGGAAGCGGCGCAAGCCTGACCATTGATAAGGTCAATCAATATGACGCAGGCAACTATCTGCTTTACGTGTATAATGCCAGCGACAAGTCTTGTTATGTTAAAGCCGAGCTCGTGCGGGTGGACGTTCAAATGACGGTTTGGGGCGTGATTTGGGAGGGCCTCAAAATGACCGGAGCGGGTCTCCTCGAACTGCCTATTGTGCTTGCTATGGGGTTCATGGCGCTCCTTGGATTCATTGCTTTGCCATTTGCCGCGCTTTCTTCCCGGCTCTTTGGCTGGCCATTTCCAAAGCAACCGTAGCCGCAGCCGGCCGTTTCTGAAACACACAACCCAAAACGCCTGCCTTTGCAATTGCACAAGGCAGGCGGGTTTTTTATTTATATCACAGGCACGAACAAAACTAAAACGCAACCTCCATGCCGTCATACGACACCAAAAACCCGGTGCCCTCCGCCATTTCGCACTGCTCGTCATACGTGCGCTTCCCATTGTGCGAAAAGTGGTGGTGACAAAACTGCGTCTGCTCCGCCGCGCAGCCCATCTCCTTCAGCCTGTCCCGCACCTCCCAGTTGGTGCGGATGCACATGTGCCACCCGCGATACCCCTCTTCCGCCGCGATGCCCGTGCAATCGAGCGAAACAAAATCTAGCCGCGGCTTTTTTTCCGTCAGATATTCCCATGTTTCGTCGGGGAAATAACCGGTGTCGTTGGCATAAAGCAGCGCCTTGCCGTCCTTTTCAATCAGATAAAACAGCGCCTCCACCGAGCGGTCATGGTCGGCCACCAGCCCCGTGACGGTGTAGCCCTCCACCGCAAACGGCACGAACGGCACCACGGTGTGCAGCACAATAACGTCTCTTTTTTGCAGATCGGCGTTGTCCGCCTTTTCGATCACCCGGCGGGTTGCGGCCGAGGCATAGATATGCAGCGGTTTCTGCGGCTCCTCAGCTGCATAGGCATAGCCGGGCTTGCGCATCTCAAAATCGCTGGGATACAGATGGTCCTCGTGCGCGTGCGTGATGAGCAGCGCGGTGATGGAGGGCAAATCGAGCCCGTGCTGCACCGTGTGCATGAATGTGTCCGGCGGAAAATCAATCAGCAGCGTGCCGTCCACCAGCGCCTGCGAACGGCTGCGGATGTTGCGCCCGCCCGCTGCGCGCGCCTTCCTGCAGGTTTCGCAAACGCAGAACATGGCGGGCACGCCCTCCGCCGCCGCGGTGCCAAGATACTTCAGATGCATGGGTGGTTCTCCTTTTTTTGTTTTGAAAAAGGGTTATTTTTATAGTTAATTCACTTAAAAAATCAACAAGAAATCGAAGGAAAGCTTTGATATATTGAATTTCAAGTTGATTTACTATATCTGTATCGGTTTCTCGTTATGTATATCATTTCAGCGCTTCGTTTTGCCCTTCCCGCATCAGCTGCGCCAAATAATTTTCTTGCCCATTTTGCTCCATCTGCTCCGGCTCAATGGTCGTTTTGCCATAAAGCGCCAGCTGCAGCCGGTGCGCGTCGCGGGGATAATCCACAATCCACAGCCATTTTTCGCCGATGTACGCAGAAACGCCCGTGAAGTCATTATTTGCACTTTTGCCCTGCGCGCGCGGCGCTTGCAGCTGACGCAGCTCGTATTTAAACCACCCCTGCAGAATTGCTTCCTTCGAAAGGCGGCCGATATCGTCCTTGCTCAGGTCGGTCACCACATATTGCAGCGTTTGCTCAAGCGCTTCCAGCAGCTCCCCGGGTGCCGCGCCCTTCGCGCTTTCCATGATGGCGGAGAGCACCTTGCGCTGCCGTGCCGAGCGCATGGCGTCGGAATCAAGCGACTGGATGCGGGTATACACCAGGGCCTGCTCACCGCTGAGCGCCGCCTGCTTGCCCGCCGGGAACGCGCCATGCATGCTTTGGGCCGTGCTGTTGATGTGATCGGCCTCCGCCTGCGTCACGTCCACCTGCACGCCGCCCAGCGTGTTGATGATCTCCGGGAAGGACTTGAAATCCACGGATATGTAGCTGTCAATCGTGATTTTGTAGTTGTCCTCCAGGGTATCCACCAGCGTTGCGGGGCCGCCCAGAGAATACGCCGCGCTCACCCGGTCCGTCAATGCGCGGGGATTTTCGGTGTCGCCGGTCAGGTTGATATAAGAATAGCTGTCGCGGAAAATTGAGGTGAGGGTGATGGTTTTTTCTCTTCGGTTGATGGAAACCAGAAGGATGGCGTCGGCGTTCCCGCCCAGCGCCTTGCCGCTTTCGGTGTCCACCCCGCACAGCAGGATGTTCATCACGTTCCGGTCCCGCAGCCGCTCCGTATTGTTGTTTGCCCAGCGGCGCAGCAGGGTATCCAGCACCTGTGCGTCCACGTGATCCACGTTGACGGCGAGGCCTGTGATTTCCTCCTGCACGGCGCTTTCGTTCAGATAAAAATACCCCGCGTCGTGCCGGATTTTTGAGGTCAGGCTGCGATAATAGGCAAAGGAAAAAATGGCCGTCAGCGCGGCCAGCAGCGCCCCGGCAAGGATCGCGGTGCGCAGCCGCCTGCGCAGCAGCTCTTTTGCCCCCCGTGCACGGGTTTGCGCACGGGCTTTGATTTTCGTTTTCGTCCGCACCCGGGTTAATTCTCCGCTCTCAGGAGGCGGCACGGTTCCAGGGTTTGCCCTGGGATTGATACCTTTGACGGCACAGCACCTCCAATCAGGGGGATGGACAAGCAATCAACATCACGCAGCGATATATCATTTGGGCTGCTAATTTTCTTCGTTTGTTTCCGTGTTCTTCGACTTCGGCCAGAGCCAGCTCAAATCAAAACCGCCTTTGTCCTTCGCGGGCGCGGTTGTGGTTGCGGGCGTTGACTGCCCATTGTTGTTCGTCTGCGGCCAGCCGGTCAGGCTCTGGAACAGTGACCGGATGTATTCATCGCGGTTGCTGTCGTTTTCCAGGTTGATATTGCTTTCGCCGTAAAGCGCCATTTGCAGCTGGCGGGACGCAAGGGGATAATCCGCAATCACGAGGAACATGCCGCGCAGGGAACCCGTGACGGCGTTTGCCGCCTCGCCCTCCAGCATAGGGAAGCTCGCCTTTGCCATGCCAAAATTCACCCAGCCAATCCCGGACGGCACGAGCGCCATCAGCTGCGCCTTGGTATAGTTGGTCGTCACATAGGGGAGCAGCTCTTCCAAAGAGTTATACAGCTGCCGCAGGCTTGCGCCCTTTGCGCTCCGGATCATGCTTTCGATCACCCTCTGCTGGCGCTTGGTGCGCTCCACGTCGGAATCCAGCTTACGGATGCGGCTGTAGACCAGCGCCTGCTTGCCGGTGAGCCGCACACCCTCGCCAAAGGGGAATTCATAATTCATCGAGGGGGCTGTGCGGTTGATATAGCTGGCTTCCCGTTCCTCCACATCCACCGCCACGCCGCCCAGCGCGTCAATGATCTTTGGGAAGGAGCGGAAGTCCACCGTGGCGTATTTGTCCACGCGGATTTTATACAGGTGGCTGATGGTGTCCATCACAGCGGCGGGGCCGCCGTAGGTCAGTGCGGAGTTCAAGCGGTGATAATATTCGTCCTCGCCGATTTTCATATAGGTGTAGCTGTCCCGCAGGAACGAAACCAGCGTAACCATGTTGTTTTTTTTGTTGACCGAACACAGCATCATGGTATCGGAGCGGGGCGGGCCTTCGTTGTTGTCGTTTTCGTCCTGCCCAATCAGAAGGACATTGATGACGTCCTTGCTGTAGCGGATGCTTTCGTCGCCGCCGTTGTGCCACCATTCCCGCATGAAATCGTTGAGGCTCCCGGCGTCCGTGATGTCATACAGCGCCTCAAAATCGGGATCAGGTTCTTCGTCCTCCAACGCCAGGGCATAGCCCGGCGCATAGCCGGGGCTCCAGCCAAGCTCGCCGAGCAGATCGTCCCAAACATACCACCCGGCAAAGACGATGCCGCCCAGAAAAATGATTAAGATCGCGGCGATGAGAATTGTCCGCCGCCGGTTGCGCCGCTTGACCTCGCTTCGCAGGCGCGCATATTCTTCCATGAAGCTCCCATCCTTCTTTGCAAAAAATATAGAGTTCCAAAATTGTGTACTCTATATTATATCATGCACATTTTACTGTCCTAATACAAGTCTGTTAATTTTTAGTCCGTATCTGGGGGTTTTAGGGAATTAGGGAACGGCACGGATCCAGAAAATCATCCCTTCGCCTGAATCCCCCATGCCAGCATAGCAAACATATAAATCAGCGCGATAACCATGGCCGGGCTGCCAAAGAGGTAATTTCCCACCCTGATCCCCGGCTTGATCGGGTGTTTGATTTTTTGCTGCGTTCCGCCGGAATCGTGCGTAAGGCTCACCAGGCAGAAAATTCCCGCCATCGCGAGCAGCGGGGCATAGACCAAAATGGCATAGCCCGCGTAATCGCCCAGCGGTTTTTCCAGCGCAAGCAGAATTGCAGAAGCGGCATTGTTCCATACGTGGATGAAGATTGCCGCCCAGAGCGTGCCGGTTTTCATCGTCGCCCAGCCGAGGGCAAGCCCCGCGCAAAACGCCATGGGCGCCTGCACCATGTTCTGGTGCAGCACGGCAAACAAAAACGCCGAGGCAACCAGTGCAAAGCGGTCGCCGTAGCGCCGCAGCGGCTGCATGATCATGCCGCGCATGAACAGCTCTTCGCAAATGCCGGGGATGATCGCCGAGGCAAATGTCATGAACAGCAGGCCGATCGTGTTTTCCGATGGAATGTTTTCCGGTCCCGCAAAATCATAGCCGAGCCGGTTTGCAAGGGCGCTGAGGAGTACGGTCGCAAAGTTGCCCATCAGGCACAAAAACGCGCCGGCCAGCACCACCTTCATCGTCGTCGATTTCGTCACAGGCGGATGATTGGCCGGCCGCCGGAACGGCAGGCTCAGATTGTTGTCCTCGGGCGAAAGCAGGCGCAGGCCCAGCAGTGCCCCGGGCATGATGGCAAACAGCCCCACGAGGACATAGGTGAAGCCCTTCCAAAAAACGTTCACGGTGTTTGCGCTCACGCCGGGGAGGAGTTCTTTGACCAGCCGCGCCGCCGGCTCCGTCAGCAGCTGCAGCCCAACCCCCAGCACCAGCTGCAGCGTGCAGATCAGCAGCAGCGCGCAGCCGCCCGCGCGGGAAAGCCGCCGCAGATGCTCCAGCTCGTCCCTTTGCCAAAGCCGGAAATGAGACTGTGCCCCCCACGCATTGGAGGCAGCCGGGGCGGAAAACCCGGCCGGATCACCCGGACAATCCGCTTGATTCGGCACCTGTTCGCCGCCCGGCGTGGTTCCATCAACTGAATTGAACTCTTGCATCCTATTCCCCACACATAAATTCTAATAGATTGTTCTTGTTTTTTCCATAATAGTATGCTATAATCGTTGCGGCTGATGATTTTGTTATGGCTATTTTGAACAAAGCAACCACAATATCATCTCTCATTATATCAGAATTTCGATCAAGGCGCAAGCCCAATCTCAAAGAATTATCATTTCAGGAGGAACAATTATGGCGGAACCCATCCAAGTGGATTTTTCGGGCAAAGGTGACGAGAGCAAAAAACCGGAGGCAAGAAGAAGACCCATCGTAATCCCGCCGGAGCGGGCAGGGCTCAAGCTCATTCTGAGCGCTGTCGGCGCGGCAATCGCAACACTGGTGGCATATTACATCATGCTGCCGCCGCTCAACTTCAAATCACAGGAATTCTACATGTTCCTGGCAATCCCCTTCGTCGCGTTCATCGCATTCATGTTCCTGCTCACACAGGCGGGCAGCAAGCCGGAGTACGTGCCGTATGTGCGCAAGGCAGCCAGCATCCCGGTGCTGCTGATTCTCGTCGGCGCGCTGTTCTTTGGCGCGATGTTCGCAATCTCCTCGCCGTTTTTCCAGGCAAAGCGCTATAGCGAGATGATGCCGGTGCAGGAGGACAAGAGCTTTGACCATTATCTTGCGGAAGTCGACTTCTCTTCCATCCCAAAGCTGGACGAAGAATCCGCGCAAGTCGTGGCCGGTCGCTCCTTGGGCGCATTGTCCAAGTATGTGTCCCAGTTCACCACCGGCGCAAACAGCTTCCAGATCAACTATCAACAAAAGCCTGTGCGCGTGGTGCCCCTTGCATATGACAGCCTGATCAAATGGTTCACCAATACGCGCGAAGGTCTGCCCGGCTATGTTATTGTTGACATGGCGAATGAGGTTTCTGAATTTGTGGAGCTCGAGAACCGCATCCGTTATTCCGATAACGAGCACTTCAGCAAGCTTCTCAAGCGCCACCTGCGCTTCCAGTACCCGACCTATATGTTCGGCGACATGAACTTTGAAATCGATGACGCCGGTCATCCCTACTGGGTGGCTGCTCGTATGGACAAAACCATTGGTTTGCTCGGCGGCGAGGATATCATCGGCATCGTCCTTGTGGACGCTGTCACCGGCGCATGCACCGTATACGACATGGATGCCGTTCGCACGCAAAAGGGTCTGGAATGGATCGACCGCGTGTATACCGCGGATCTGCTCACAACGCAGTTCAACTATTACGGAAAATACGCCAACGGGTTCTGGAACTCCCTCTTGGGCCAGCGCGATGTGATTGCCACCACGGATGGTTATAACTACATCGCAAAAGAGGACGATGTGTTCAAATACACAGGCGTCAGCTCCGTGACCGTCGACCAGTCCATTACGGGCTTCACGATCATCAACCAGCGCACGAAAGAAGCGCATTTTTACAGCGTGCGCGGCGCCACGGAAGAATCCGCACGGACGGCCGCCGCAGGTCTCGTGCAGGATAAGGGGTGGAAGACCACCTTCCCGCTGCTGCTCAATGTGGCCGGCCAGCCGACCTACTTCCTCTCGTTCAAGGATGATTCCGACGTGCTGCAAGGCTATGCAATGCTGCATGTGAGTCAAATCAATAAAATCAAGGTGTGGTCCGAGACCGTTGCGGGCGTCAAGAACCTTTACACCGCGGCGCTGGACGCTGAGGGCATTGAATCGCCGGACGCCGCGAACGATCCTGACGACAGCATGCCCGCGCTGCCGGAACCCCAGATCAAAACCGCGCAGGGCGCAATTGCGGACATCCGCACGGCGGTCATCAACGGCAACACCACCTATTATATCCTGCTCGAAGGCACGGAGGTCTATTATACGATCAACGCAGCCAGGCTGCCGGAAGTGGTGCTGCTGGGTCAGGGCGACAATGTTGAAATCACATTTGAGCCTTCGGATTTGGATGGCGCCAGAATGCTGCAGGCCAGCAAAATTGTGGTAAAGGCTGCTGACGTGCCGGCGGATTCCACAGAACCTGCAACGCCTGCACAATAAGCACTCAACTTTTTGTATTCATTAGGGGGTACCTTCGGGTGCTCCTTTTTGCTTTGATTTTTCACGTGCAAAAAATGAAATTTTTCTTGCAAAACGGGCAAAGCTATGCTATAATAATGCAGTTAAATTAATCATTAGGAGGAACAACAGAATGAACGTATTGGGCAAAAAATCCGTGGAGGATATCGATGTAACGGGCAAGCGCGTGTTGGTGCGCTGCGATTTCAACGTGCCGCTGGAGTGCGGAAAAATCACAAGTGACAAACGCATCGCGGCCTCGCTGCCAACCATCCAGTATCTGCTGGGGCAGGGCGCGAGGGTGATTCTTTGCTCTCATCTGGGCAGGCCGAAGGGCGGGGTTGATCCCGAATTTTCGCTGGCACCCGTGGCGGCGCGCCTTTCTGAGCTGCTGGGGATTGACGTGAAAATGGCGGCGGACGTTGTGGGCGAAAGCGCCCAAACGCTGGCGGCAAACCTGCAGCCGGGCGGCGCAATGCTGCTCGAAAACGTGCGCTTTGAAGCGGGCGAAACCAAAAACGACCCCGAACTCAGCAAGCAATTTGCTGCGCTGGCCGATATTTTTGTGAACGACGCCTTCGGCTCCGCGCACCGTGCGCACAGCTCCACCGTTGGCGTGGCGGATTATCTCCCCGCCGTGTGCGGCTACCTGATTCAAAAGGAAATCGAGTTCCTGGGCGGTGCGTTTGAAAACCCGAAACGCCCCCTCGTGGCAATCCTCGGCGGCGCAAAGGTCTCCGACAAAATCGGCGTGATCGACAACCTGCTGGACAAAGCCGACACCCTCATCATCGGCGGCGGCATGGCATACACCTTTTTTGCCGCGCAGGGCTGCAATGTCGGCACCTCCCTGTGCGAGCCGGATAAATTTGAGCTGGCGCTTGCCATGCTGGAAAAGGCGAAGAAGAACGGCGTGAACCTCCTCCTGCCGGTGGATACCGTTGTGGGGCTTGCGTTTGATCCGAACACTGAATTCAAAACCCTGGCCTCTGATCACCTGCCCGACGGCTGGATGGGCCTTGACATCGGCGAAAAAACTCGCGCCATCTTCGCGGACGCCATCCGCGGCAGCGGCACCGTGATCTGGAACGGGCCCATGGGCGTGAGCGAATGGGACAATTTTGCGGCGGGCACCATCGCCGTGGCAACCGCCGTGGCAGAAAGCGGCGCGATCTCGATCATCGGCGGCGGCGACAGCGCGGCAGCGGTGAAAAAGCTCGGCTTTGAGAGCAAGATGAGCCACATTTCCACGGGCGGCGGCGCTTCGCTGGAATTTTTGGAGGGCAAGGAGCTGCCCGGCATCGCCTGCATTCAAGCAAAATAATTTACAAATCATGCAAAAAATGCTTGCATTTTGTTAAACTTTGTGATATGATAGGAACATTCATAAAAACATCTCTCTCTCAAGGTGAGATGGATGTTGAAAAAAACGGCGCGGCCAATCGGCTGCGTCGTTTGTTTTTTTGTGTTATTTTATGTCGCGGAGATAACCGCCCACGCCGTGCGAATTCCATCCACGGCAGCCGAAACAATGCCGCCTGCGTAGCCCGCGCCCTCGCCGCAGGGGTAGATTCCGCCCGCGCCTGCGGACTGAAAATCCGTTCCGCGCACCATGCGCACCGGGGAAGAACTGCGTGTTTCCGGCCCGGTGAGCACCGCCTCGCCGTGGTCAAATCCGCGCAGCTGCCTGCCGAATTGAGGCAAAGCCGCCGCCAAAGTTGTCGTCACTTCGCTTGGCAATATGCGCCGCAAATCGCCCGGCATGGCACCCGTGGCAATGCTCGGCTTCACCGCGCCAAACCGTTTGCTCGGCTGGTTCGCGAGGAAATCCGCCACGGTTTGCGCAGGCGCTGTGTAATCCCCGCCCGCATATTGGAACGCCGCCTCTTCCATCTGCCGCTGCAGGCGGATGCCCGCGAGCACATCGTTGCCTGCCGTCGCGGGGTCAACCCCCACCAGCAGCGCCGCGTTGGAGTTTGCGGCGTCGCGGGCGTGCAGGCTCATGCCGTTGGTCACAACGCCGCCGGGCTCCGATGCCGCGCACACCACCGTGCCGCCGGGGCACATGCAAAACGTGTAGGCGCTGCGCCCGCCGGGCAAATGGCAGGCCAGTTTATAGTCCGCCGCACCCAGCGCCGGGTGCCCAGCAAACGCGCCGAACTGCGCCCGGTCAATCCATTCCCGCGGGTGCTCGATGCGCGCGCCAACGGCAAACAGCTTCTGCTGCATCTCAATCCCGCGCCGGTGCAACAGTTCAATCGTCTCCCGCGCGGAATGGCCGATGCACAGCAATAATGCATCAGTTGGCAGGTCAATTGTGCTGTTATTTTGCATATATGTCACGCCAACAAGGCGGTTTTGCTCCATGGTGATATCGCTCAATTGGCAGCCAAAGCGCACCTCCCCGCCAAGCCGTGTGATCTCCCCGCGCACATTGGTGATGACCGCCCCCAGCAAATCCGTGCCGATGTGCGGCTTCGCGTTCACGAGAATATCCTGCGGCGCGCCGAACGCGGCCAGGGTTTCCAGCACACGGCGGCAAAGGGGATCCTTGATGCCAGTGTTCAGCTTGCCGTCGGAAAACGCGCCCGCGCCGCCCTCCCCGAACTGTATATTTCGATTGGGCTGCAGCTGCCTCGTTTTGCGAAATTCTTGCACAGCCGCCGTACGGGATTGCACATCATATCCGCGTTCGAGCACAATCGGGCGCAGCCCTGCCCGCGCAAGCTCCAGTGCCGCAAAAATGCCGGCGGGGCCAAAGCCCGTGACCACAGGCCGCTGCGTGCTGACGCACACACACGCCGGCGCATGCACCTCCGGCGGTGTATAAACCGCAGCGCCATGCGGCAATGTTTTTGGCTCGTGATCCAGCGTCACAAGTACATGGCAAACAAAATGCACGTTCGTTTTTTTGCGGCTGTCAATCGCGCGGCGCAGCACCCGCAGCTCTAAAATAGCATCGCCCGGGCAGCGCAGAATCTTGCAGGCAGCCCGGGTCAAATAGTCAATCATATTGCCCGCATCCAGCGGAACGGAAATCTCGCGCAGAACAATCGTCACAGAGTGATTCATGCGTTGCTCTTTCCGATTTGCACAAGATCACGGGTTTCCCGCGCGATCAGCAGCTCCTCGTTGGTGGGCAGAACGAACACGCGCACCTTGGAACCGGCGCCCGAAATCTCGCCTTCCACACCGCCGATGCAGCGCACATTGGCTTCTGCATTGAACGTCACGCCCAGATAGGTGAGATTTTCGCAGATGTCCGCCCGCAGGTCTGTGGTGTTTTCGCCAATCCCGCCGGTGAAGATGATGGCGTCCACGCCGTCCATCGCGGCGGCATAAGCGCCGATGAATTTGCGCACCTGATAGCGCTGAATTTCACGGGCAAGCGCCGCGCGCTGCTGCATTGGATGTGCCGGGTCGTCGGCGGCAGCCTTCACGTCGCGGTCATCGCTGGAGACACCGGAAATGCCGAGCGCCCCGCTTTTTTTGTTGAGTACATCACTGGTTTCGTCCAGACTCCAGCCCTCTTTTTCCATCAGATACAGCACCGCCGATGGGTCAACGCTCCCGCAACGGGTGCCCATGAGAAAGCCGTCCAGCGGCGTGAGCCCCATGGTGGTGTCCACGGATTCCCCGTATTTCACAGCGGCGATGGAGGAACCGTTGCCCAGATGGCACGTGATGAGCTTGAGCGCCTGCGGGGCTTTGCCCATCACCTCCGCGCAGCGCAGGCTGACAAACTTATGCGAAGTTCCGTGGAAACCAAAGCGGCGCAGCTGGTATTTTTCAAAGTATTCATATGGCAGCGGGAACATATAAGCCTCGGGCGGCATGGTGGAGTGGAACGCGGTGTCGAACACGACTGTTTGCAGCGTGTCCGCCATCACCTCCTGGCAGGCGCGGATGCCCTGGATGGACGCCGGGTTGTGCAGCGGCGCAAAATCGGCGTTGCGCTCAATTTCTGCCAGCACTTCGTCGGTGATGATCACGCTTTTGAGCAGCTTTGGCCCGCCCTGCACGATGCGGTGTCCCACGGCATGCACCTCGTCAAGGGAGTCGATCACCTTGGTTTCGCCCTCCGTCAGCGCCTTTTTTACGGCGAGGAATGCCTCGGTATGATCCTTCATGGGCAGCGTGTATTTAAACTTTTGCCCGTCCGGCAGCTTCACTTCCAGCAGGCCGTCGATGCCGATGCGCCCGCAGCCGCCGCTGATGCGCACAGCCTCTGTTTTCATGTCAATCAGCTGGAATTTGAGGGAAGAGCTGCCTGCGTTGATCACCAAAATATCCAAAATAAAACCTCCATATATGCCTTGTTGCGAACTAAAATATTATACAGCAAATCAAGCGTATTTGCAAGGGAATATTGCAAATACGCTTGATTTTTTTGAATTTTTCTTTTTTAGACAATTGTATTGGTTTACACGGGCAAAGAAATAGCAAATTAACTTGATTATTTTGCAAATGCCGCAAGCGGGATCGTTGTTTCCGCTGCCGCCGCCACCAATTCAACGCAGTCAAAGCCCGCGTGGGTCAGGCAGGTGCATGCCATGTCCGCAATCACCAGGCGCTGCACCTCCGGCCAAAGCGAACGCACCAGAGCGCAAAGCTCCTCGTCCGCTTCCGGCGAAATGCTTGTTGTACGCACAAAAAACACAAGCGAGGGGTCAATTTTTCCGCGCAGCGATGCAATCGTCGTTTCCAGGAACGCTTTTTGCGCCGCAAGGGTTTGCCCTCGGTATTTTTTGCCCGGCTGCAGCGAGCCGGTTTGCCCATCTGTCCAGAACGACGGGTGAATGCTCAGCGCGCTGTTGCCGGCAGAGCCAACGCCCTGCACCCGCCCGCCCTTGGCGACCATATCCAGGCTTTCCAGATAAAAATACAGCTTGACATTCTTTTTGTTTTCGTTCAGGCGCTCCGCAATCTCTCTTGCAGGCACGCCTTCGTCGCGCAGCCGTGCCGCCTGCAGGCTGATCATGGCGATCGCGCCGCTGACACTGCCGCTGTCCACCACAAAAATTTCCCCGTCGGTCTCCGGCATGGTGGATGCCGCAATCTGCGCCGCCTGGCAGCTGGAGGAATAGTTCGCGCCCAGCGGCACATGCACAACGTCATAGCCTTGCGCGGTGAATTGCCCAAACATCGCCTGGTATTCCCCGATGGAAGGGGCCGCCGTTTTAGGATACACCACCTGCTCGTTATATACCCGTTGGAGATCCGCCGGGAAAATATCCACGCCGTCAAGGCCTTCCAAATCGCCTGCCGTCACATGCAGCGGAATGTAATGAATGCCAAATTCCTCCCGCAGGTCAAGGGGTAAATCGTTGCCGGTGTCTGTTGTCACGATGACGTTTCTTTGCATAAAAAATAATACCTTTCTCTGTTATGTTATTTATTAGTCGTTCGTGCCGCAAAAAATCCTGCCAAAATTAGTTTGCGCAAAAAATTCTGATTATCATCACCCGGCGCAAGCAAAGAACTAACCGCTCCACAGGAACGGTTAGTCATATGTCGCCCAACTTCGCAAAACTTTTTATCCGTAGGGGTTGCTCACATAGGTCAGCGGGTTCACCGGCGTGGATTTCCCGTTGGCGCCGATTTCGTTGATTTCAAAATGCAGGTGCGGCCCGGTGCTGTTGCCGGTGGTGCCCATGATTCCGATGGGTTTCCCTGCCTGGATCCGCGCGTTGTCTACCAGAGCGTTTTTGTCGATCGACGAGAGATGCATGTAGGTCGTGCGGATTGTTTTGCCCTTGATTGCGTAATATCCGTGGTAAATCATCACATAGTTGCCCATATAGCGGTCAAACCCGTGGGCCGCGATCACGCCATCGAGCGCCGCGATGATCATATACTGCTTGGATTTGTTCGCGATGGAAATATCCAGGCCTTTGTGGGCCGCGTTCCGGTTGCGGGTCGCGCCAAAGGGGCTTGTGATGTAGCAGCCCGCATAGGGGAACGGCCAAATCATCTTTCCGTTGTTTTTGGTTCCGCTTGCAATTTCGCCGCTGCTGAGCTTGCTCGCGATGATGTCGTCGAGCTCCTTGGCGAATTTTTCCTGCGCGCGCTGCTGTTCGGCAAGAATCCGCTGGGATTCCTTGCTTTGCGTTTCAAGGCCTTCAATGATCACCTTGATTTCCGTTTGCGCGTCGCCGATGGCATCCTGCTCGCCTTCGAGGGTCTTTTTCGCGTCGTCCTGCCGCACGATCTGCCGGGCAACCTCCGCGCTTTGCTTTTGTATGTCCAGCTTTTGCGCCTCAAGCGCCGCCTGCTCCAACTGAAGCTTCTCTTTGAGGTCGTTGAGCACCTTCATTTCGCCTTCCAGTTTATCTCGCAGATCGGCATCCTTTTTTGCCTCGCGGTTGAAGTGCTCCGTAATGGTCAGCAGGCTCGCGAGATCGGGGCTGGAAAGCAGCAGCTGCAAATTGGAAACCGGACCTTCCATATATTGCTTGCGCAGCCGTTCCTGCAAGGCACCCTGCATTTCTTCAATCTGCGCGGTTTTGGCAAGGGTTTGCAGCTCGGTTTCGTCAATGCGTTCTTCCGTTCCCGTGATCTCTTTTTCCAGCACCCGGATTTTTGCGTTCAGACCGGCCACGTCGTCGCTCAGGCGGTTGATTTCTTCGTTGATGAGCTTTGTTTTGCCCTCAAGCTCCTTGATTTGCGCTTCCAGGGGCACCAGCAAATCTTCCTGATCCGATCGCTTGTCCTTCAGCCGTGCGATTTCCGACTGCTGCTCCGCAATGCGCTTTTCTGCCTGCGCGATTTCCGCCTTGATTTCTTCCTCGGTCCGGGCGGCGGCGGGGGTTACCACAAACGAAGCCGCCAACAGCGCCAGCAGCGTCAGCAGGCTGACCGTGCGCAAGAGTGCGCGGCTTGCAAATTTTATTTTTTTATATTGCTTTTGTTGCTTGATCTTCATGCGTTTACCTCCTATGCCTGCGCATTTCAAGTTCCTATTTTTATATTTCGTCTTCGTCTGTTCTGTCGTATACTTTTTCTTTCAGATAGCGCGTGATGGACATCATGCTGCCGCCGCCGCCGGTGAGCACGCCAATCAGCAGGAACCCGGGCAAAATCAAGTAGAGGTATTTCGTAAACGGCACCATATCAAAGCCGCCCAGCAGGCGCGAAAACAGCGGTGCCATCGCCCGCCCCAGCAGTGTATACACCAAAAACACGAGCAGCAGCGCCACGGCGGAACCCAACACGCCCAGCACGATGCCCTCCACCAAAAACGGCCAGCGGATGAACGCGGCGGAGGCGCCCACGCTTTTCATCACCTTGATTTCCGGCTGGCGGGAATACATCGTGGCCTTGACGGTGCTCGAAATGATGAACACGGAAACCAGCAGCAAAATGCCGATGACCGCCACGCCAAAGATGCCCAGCGCCCGTTCAATGGCACTCAGCTGTGCCGCCACTTCTTGAAAATGCCGCACGCTGCTGATGCCCGGGTCCAAACCCTCCAGCAGGGCAACCGTTTCGTCAAAGGCGTCCACACCCTGCGGGCTCACCTCAAAGCCGTTGGGCAAAAAGCTCGCGTCGCTGCCCTCCAGCAGGGCAAAGGTGCCGTCGTTTTTTTGCATGATGCGCTGATAGGCTTCCTCGCTGGATATGAACCGAACCGCCTTCACATTGGGCACGCTCTCGATGCGCTTGCCCAGCTCCGTGATCTGCGCTTCGTCCAGGCCGGGGTTGAGGTATACCATGATCACGTTGCGGGAGCTGAACTCCGCAAACATCCCGTTGAGGTTGATGGATGCCAGAAACACCAGGCCGATCAGCATCAGGCACGAGACCAGTACCAGCACCGATGCCACGGACATCGTGCGGTTGATGCGGATGTTCCGCAGGCCCATGCGTGTGAGAAATGTGCGTCCCGAACTTCTCATATATTGATTGTCCTTTCCTGATGGAGCATTGACAAAGCTGTAACATGTTATGGCAGCCAGTTGGAGGCCGCGCTGCCGGGCGGCATCGGCGGAATGCCCGCGGTCTGCCAGCCTGTGCCAGGCCGCATGGGTGCCGCAGGGATTTGGGCCGCCGCCGGGTTCTTCAGCCCGCCGTCGGCAATCACTTCGCCGTCCTGCAAAATGATGACGCGTTTGTTATAGTGCCGCACCAGGTCGTGCGCGTGGGTCACCATCACAACCGTGGTGCCCGCCTCGTTGAGCCGCATGAACAAGTCCACCAACTCCTGGCTCATGCGCGGGTCGATATTCCCCGTGGGTTCGTCCGCAATCACAAGGTCGGGGTTGTTGGCCAGCGCCCGCGCAATGGCGACGCGCTGCTGCTCCCCGCCGGAAAGCTCGTTGGGGTTGGAATCCGCCTTGTGGGAAAGCCCCACCAGCTGCAGCAGATACGTCACCCGCTCGCGGATGAGTTTTTCCTTCGCGCCCACCACCTGCATGGCAAAAGCGATGTTGTCGGCAACATTCATCGTGGAAATCAGGCGGAAATCCTGAAACACCACGCCAAGCTGCCTGCGGTATAACGGAATTTGCTTGATCGAAAGATTCCCCAGCTCAAACCGTCCCACGCGGATGCTCCCGCTTGTGGGCAGTTCTTCGTGCAGCAGCAGCTTCAAAAACGTGCTTTTCCCCGCGCCGGAAGCCCCCACCACAAACACGAATTCACGCGGCGCAATGTGCAGGCTCACATTTTTCAGCGCAATGGTTCCGTTTGGGTATTCTTTTGTAACCTCCCGGAAATCGATCATACTCAGCACCCTTTCCTATCTCCGTCCGCGGCATCCAATATCTAAAATCTAACATCTAATCTCTAGCATCTAAAATCCCATCTCTTGTCACTTTAAAACAATAAACAACACAAATTCTGTAACATCATGCGAATATCGTCCCAGTATTTGACATACCCCCGAAAATAGCAAATGAGCGGATACTTTCCGCTCCTTTTGCTTTAGACTCCCGCCAGACGGCAAGCAAGGCTGCATTGCCGCGTTTTATTTTGCTAACGCGCCGTTGTGTGCTATTCTTAATAGCGCACCGGTTTGGCGTCCAGATATTTTTTCACCATCAGCGCCACTTTGAACACGATGGCATCGTCAAATTCCCGCAGATCGAGCCCCGTGAGCTTCTTGATTTTTTCCAGACGGTACACCAGCGTGTTGCGGTGCACGAACAGCTTGCGGGAGGTTTCCGAAACATTCAGGTTGTTCTCAAAGAACTTCTGAATGGTAAAAAGCGTTTCCTGGTCGAGGGAATCGATGGTGCCGCGCTTGAAGACCTCCTGCAGGAACATGCCGCACAGGCGCTTGGGCAGCTGATAAATCAAACGGGCAATGCCCAGGTTGTCGTAGCTGATGATGCGTTTTTCGGTATCGAAGACCTTCCCGACCTCCAGCGAAACCTGTGCTTCCTTGTACGACGCTGCAAGCTCCGGGATGGTGTTCACAATGGTGCCGATGCCGATGAATGGCTGCTGCCCGTATTCGGGGCTCACGGCGTCCGCGATGGAACGGGCCAGTTTTTCCAGGTCCTCGGTTTCTACCTTGGGCTGCAGCTCCTTCACCAGCGCGATGTCCGTTTCGCTCACATTGATGGCGAAGTCCTTCGATTTATCCGGGAACAGCGCCTGCACCGCGTCAAACACATGCAGCTCCGGCGTGCCCGCCGTGCGGATAAGCAGAACGGCGCGGGGCACTTCGTTGTTGAAGTGCAGCTCCCTCGTGCGCAGATAGATATCGCCGGGCAGGATGTTATCCAAAATCACGTTTTTGATGAAGAACACGCGGTCGTAGCGTTCCCCCGCAAATTCCTCGGCGCAACCCAGCGAAACCGCGCACAGCTTTGTCATCTGCGCAACGTCGCTGCCTTCGCCCTCCACAAACACGGCGAACGGCACGCTGCTGAACTCGCCCACGCGGCAGTATGTGACACCGCCCAACAGCAGCGGCTCACCGGAATAGAACACCTGCGTCATATCCGTTTGCACCTTGCCACCCACGCGCAGGCTATCGCTGCAGGCGAGCACCGTACCGGTTTCGTCAACCACACCGACAACGTGCCCCGTGGCATCACTCAGCTGCGGCAGCATGTTTTGGAATAAACGATTTGACATAAAGCAGACGTCTCCTTGCTCGTGGGATTTTGTAGATTTTGCCAAAGCATACAATCCCTTATCTGTTATTCTACACGATTTCTACGAATATTGCAATAGGTAAAATCGTTTTTTTTCATTATTCTCATGAATTGGAAACAAATAAGCGTCACTTTTCCCGGAAAGTGGGCATTGTTTTTTCGTATAAAGAAATTAGACAGGGGACACTTGACTTATTTTGGTGCTGCTGGTATAATAATATAATTAATATGATAATGGAGTATCTGCACTATGGACTATGCCTCAGCATCCCTTGCGCTGCACGAAAAAATGCGCGGCAAGCTGGAAATTTGCGCACGCGCGCCGGTCACCAATCAAGAAGAGCTGTCTCTTGCCTACACCCCCGGGGTGGCGCAGCCCTGCCTGGAAATTCAGAAGGACCCCGAAAAAAGCTTCACTCTCACGCGCCGCTGGAACACCGTTGCCGTGGTGACAGACGGCACGGCAGTGCTGGGCCTCGGCGATATCGGTCCCGAGGCGGGCATGCCCGTGATGGAAGGCAAATGCGTCTTATTCAAAGAATTCGGCGACGTGGACGCCATTCCCCTGTGCATCCGCAGCAAGGATGTGGACGAAATCGTGCGCACGGTGGAGCTGCTGCAGGGCAGCTTTGGCGGCGTGAACCTGGAGGACATCGCCGCGCCCCGCTGCTTTGAAATCGAGCACAAATTGAAAGAACGCTGCGATATCCCCATTTTTCACGACGACCAGCACGGTACGGCCGTTGTTGTGATGGCCGCGCTGATCAACGCGCTGAAGCTCGTGAACAAGCAGCTGGAAGACTGCACCGTCGTCATCTGCGGGGCGGGCGCTGCGGGCGTTGCCATCGCGGCGCTGCTGCATGCCCTCGGCACAGGCGATATCCTCATGTGCGACAGCAAGGGCATCATCACCCGCGACAGCGCAAAATTTGAGAACATGCGATTTTCGAACAACGCAAACAAGAGCGGCAATCTGGCGGACGCCATGCGCGGCGCGGATATTTTCATCGGCGTGAGCGCCCCAAATGTCGCGACGGAGGAGATGGTGCGCGCGATGAACCCCGGCGCGATTGTGCTCGCCATGGCAAACCCCGTGCCGGAAATCATGCCGGAACTCGCCCTTGCCGCCGGTGCCGCCGTTGTGGGCACGGGCCGCAGCGATTTTCCGAACCAGATCAACAATGTCCTCGCCTTCCCGGGGATTTTCCGCGGGGCGCTTGATGTGCGCGCCAAAAATATCAACGAAGAAATGAAGATCGCGGCGGCGCAGGCAATCGCTTCGCTCGTGACACCAGAGGAGCTCTCTCCGGAATATATCTTGCCCAAGGCGTTCGACAAGCGCTTGGGTTCCACCGTTGCGGAGGCAGTGGCAAAGGCCGCCATCGCGAGCGGAACAGCGCGAAAATTGTAGAATTTTATCGACTTTCGTGATATTCTGACGAAAACAAGCGTAATACGCTTAATTTTGTTAGAATCTAACGGGAGGCGAAAACATGGCTATTCGAATTTTTCTTTCTCGCAAACTGGGGGAGCTGCGTTGGACGCAAGCGGATTTATCCCGCAAAACAGGCATTCGTCCCACCACAATCAACGAGATGTACCACGAGATGTGCGAGCGCGTGAACCTGGATCATCTGGATTTGATCTGCGAAGCCCTGGACTGTGATTTGTCCGAGCTGCTGGTGCGCGAACCGGGGAACATCAGGCGCACAAAGAGCCGCTCCGGCAAACGGGAGGGGTGACGCGCTGTGACAAAAAACTCTCCATCCAAGGGCGTGCCGCGCAAACGGCCTGAGCTGCTGCTTGGGGCGCTGGCGCTGTTCGGCACCGCTGCGGCGCTCATCGCGCTCGGCGTCCGGGGCATTTATGCGCCGGCTGCGGAGCCTATCAGCACCACAGCGGCGACGAGCTTGTTTGAAGCGCCGCAGACCGGAACCCCGTCCGGGAATTCATCAGCAACTTCGCAAAATATTCAGCAGGGCGCAATTGGCTACACCGGCATCGTCGTCTACTACACGGACGCGGCGGGAGAAATTGTTGCATCGCAGGCGACTCAACCCACGCAGCCCACAGCGAGCTACCCCGTGAACCTCAACACCGCAACGCAGGCGCAGCTGGAAACCCTGCCGGGCATCGGCGAGGTGAAGGCGCAGGCCATTTTGGTCTGGCGCGCGGCGCATGGCGGCTTTGCCAGCGTAAACCAGCTGACTGAGATCGATGGCATCGGCGAAAAAACGCTGGAGAATCTGCTGCCGTATATCATCATTTAGGCAATGCTATAAAAGCCGTTTCAGACGATTGTATTGATGATCGCAAGCGGGCGGATTACCATCCACCCCTACGGGAATGGGGTTTATGCGCTTGTGTAGGGGGGGATGGCAATCCACCCGCCGCCCATCATCAATACAATTGTTTAAAAGAGCTTGTAAAGAAAAGAGCACCCACAAATTATGAACGACGAAAACTACATCTCCGCCGGCGTTGCCCCGGGCGGGCTATATAACCGGGAGGAAATCCGCCTGCTGCTGTGCGTGCTCGCGCACCGGCTGGCGCAGCCATTGACCACCACAATCGCGGAGCAGGTGTTTGCGCAGGAGGGGCTGGCAAATTATTTTGAATACCATGCCGCCCTGCAGGAGCTGCTTGCCTGCGGGCAGTTCACATGCGCCGCGGCGGAAGGCGGGCTTGTGCTCACGCTGCAGGAGGACTATATTCACGGGGCGATGGAGCTGGCGAAGGAACTGCCCCGCCGCGTTTGCGACCGGGCGATCCACGCGGCCGAGCGCCTGCAGGAGCAGCACCGCCGCGAGCGGGAAAACCAAATCACGGTGTATCCCACGGACGACGGCGGCTGTTACATGACCTTTCATCAGGGTGAAAACCAGGATATGCTCATGAGCGTAACCATCTATCTGCCCAACAAGGAGCAGGCCGCGCGTGTGCGTGCCAATTTTTTGGCGAACCCGGGCAAGCTCTATGCGGCTGTGATACAGGCCCTTGACGAGAAATAGGCACGCTTTATGCTGATAAAAGACCCGCGGGGATCAATGGATGATCTTCGCGGGTTGCTTTTTTGCTCGTTCAGAGTTTTTACTCGTTCAGAGGTTTATTCCTCAATCTGAATCTGCTCCACATAAAACTTTGCCCGGTTCTTCGCGTAATTCGCCGCGTCGTTGCGCGTGTTGTTTGTGATGCTGCCCCATGTTTCCGTTTCGGCATTCCACTTGCGCAGCTTTTGCACCTGCGCCACATAGCACATCAGCTCCACGCGCTTTTGCAGGTCTTCCTCCTTGGTTCTGCGGGCGGCTTTGACGGCGCGCTTGCCTTTTTTTGTGACCGCCTTGATCTTCGCGTCTTCTATGGAGCAGATGTGGTTTTTGTGCTGGGGGTGCTCGGAAATGCATTCCCACGCCAGCAGGCTTTGCAGAATTTTGTCGCGGTTTTCGTAGCTTTCCGGCCATTGCTTGCTGAGATTGGTGATCACGACCTCCAGCCCCATTGTGGCGGGGTCCGGCACCTCGATGGGATCATAGGTCTCCGGCAGAGCATAGCCCAGCACCGCCGGAATCAAGAGCGCTGCCGTCATGAATATCACCCCAAAGGTGAGCATGCCCCGTCCGTATTCGCGCTTGCTGCCCCTCTGCTCCGGGTCGTCGTCTTCGTCGTCCTTCGGCTGCTTTGAGGTGTGAATCACATGATAAATGGGCAGCCCGCAAATCCCAACTAAAACAAAAAACAGCAGCCAGAGATGCTCCGCGGCGTTCTGCAGCGTGAAATACGCCGCAACAGGCAGCAGCGGGGCAAACACGAAAAATAACAGGTTCGTGGGCTTGAGGAGCACCGCCGCAATCAAAATCGGCACAGCACAAACCAGCAGCGGCCAGTACGCGGACATATAAAAGCTCTGGCCGGCAAAGGTGAATTCGATGCCCTCCTGCATCAGCGGCGCAAGCAGCAGCAAAACGAGATAGAGCGCAAGCCATATTGGCTCATGGTTCGTGCCCTCGCCAAAATTAAATTGCGGGATCTTCTTTTTTTTGCGCACGGGCTTTTCATCTTGTTGTTCATATTGCTCATTTTGCTCTTGGAGTTCACGCCGTGAGGGCTTGCGCGGTTCGTCGTTGTCCCAGCGCGATTCATACTCGGCGTCTTCCGTTTCGGCGGTCTGATATTCATGGTTTTTCATGGGCATCCCCCTGTATCTTTTCCCAGTAAGCCTTGGCGGCTTGCTCGGTTTTGTTCAGGCCGTATTCGTAATATACCGCGTCCGCCAGAACATCCGGCAGATATTGCTGCGCCACCCACCCGCCGGGGAAATCGTGGGCGTATTGATAAAATTGGCCGGGGTTTTGGTTATCCGCGCCGTCAAAATGCTTGTTTTGCAGCGTACGGGGAATCGGCCCGCTTTTTCCGCTGCGGAGATCCGCCGCCGCCATGTCGTAGGCGGCGTAGGCCCGGTTGGATTTTGGCGCCGTAGCGACCAGCACAACGGCGTCCGCCAGAGGGATGCGCGCCTCCGGCAGTCCCACCATCAGCGCCGCGTCGCACGCCGCCTTCACAATGGGGATAATCATGGGGTATGCCAGCCCCACATCCTCGCAGGCCGTCACCATCAGCCGGCGCATGGCGCTTGGCATGTCCCCGGCCTCCAGCAGGCGGGCAAGATAATGGAGCGCTGCGTTCGGGTCGCTGCCCCGCATGGATTTCTGGAAGGCCGAGAGAATATCATAATGCTCGTCGCCCTCTTTGTCATATTTTATCGCACTGCGCTGTGTGAGCTCCTTTGCAAGCGCGAGCGTGATTTTTCGCACGCCGTCCTCTTCCGGCAGCGCAGAAAGATCGCACAGCTCCGCCGCGTTCATCGCCTTGCGCACATCGCCGCCGCAGGCCGCGGCGATCCATTCGGGCACGCCTTGCTCCATTTCGACCGCCTGCGCTTCCGGGTGTTCTTCCCGCAAAAAACGAAACGCGCGCAGCACCGCCGGGACGATATCTTCCTGCGAAAGCGCCTTGAACTCGAACACCGTGGAGCGGCTCAAGATCGCGTTGTATACATAAAAATATGGGTTTTCCGTTGTGGAGGCAATGAGTGTGACCGCGCCGCTCTCGATACACTCGAGCAGCGTTTGCTGCTGCTTTTTGTTGAAGTACTGGATTTCGTCCAGATACAGCAGCACGCCGTTGGGCGCCATGAGGGTATCGCACTTGGCGATGGCGGCCTTGATATCGGCGGTGGAGGCCGTGGTGCCGTTGAGCCGTACGAACAGGCGGTTTGTCTGCTTGGCGATGATATTCGCGAACGTTGTTTTTCCAACACCAGAAGGCCCGTAAAAGATGAGGTTCGGCAGCTGCCCTGACTTGGCTTCCGGCGTTGTCACGATGCGGCGCAGGGGTTTGCCCGGCCCCAGCAAATGCCGCTGGCCAACCATGTCGTCCAAGGTTTGCGGGCGCAGGCGTTCTGCTAGCGGTGCGGACATGGCGGGCCTCCTTTGTTGATAAGACGTTTTCAGACAATTGCAATGATGGGTTATTCAGCGGGCGGATTGCCATCCACCCCTACAAAAACACAGGAATCCCATCCCCGTAGGGGCGGATGGTAATCCGCCCGCTTGAAAAACCATGCGTCCGTCGCTTGATTATGCTAACATACCCCTGCACGGCAAGCAATCATTTCTCCTGCCTCGGCAGCCGCACAATCATCCTGGTGTAGCTTTCGCCATCGCTCTGCGCAGAAATTTTGCCGCCGTGCATTTTAACAATGGTTTTCGCCAGGTGCAAACCCAGGCCCGCGCCCTTCACGTCATGGCTTCGGGATTGGTCGGTCTTATAGAACCGCTCAAAGACAGATTCGATTTCCTCCTGCGCGATGCCCACGCCTGAGTTGCGGATCATCACGCGGATGCCGTCCTTTTGCAGATCGGCGGAAATGTGGATGCTTTCGTGCGCCGGCGTGAACTTGACGGCGTTGTCCAGCAGGTTATAGAACACCTGCGTGAGCAAATCCTTGTCGCCAAAGAACGGCATCGGCTTGAGCGCGTCCAGCCCCTGCAGGTCAATTTGCTTTGCGGCGATGATCTGCTCAAACGAAAGCGCCGTGGTGAACAGCAGCTCGCTGATATCGAACGAAACGCGCTTGATATCCAGCTCCCCCGCCTCAATGCGGGAAAGATTGAGCATGCCGCTCACAAGGCGCGAAAGGCGCTTGACCTCGCCGCTGACCACCTTGAGGTATTTCTTTTGATCCTCCGGCGCAATCGTGCCGTCGCGCATGCCGTCGATGAACCCGCCGATGGTGGTCATGGGCGTGCGCAGCTCATGCGATACATTGGCGACAAAACTTCGCCGCGAATTCTCCAGCGAGGCAAGGCTTTCCGCCATGGAGTTGAACGATTCTGCCAGCAGGCTCATCTCGTCCCGCTCGCTCACATGCACCCGGTGGCTAAAATCCCCCGTGGCATATTTTTTGGTGGCGCGCACCATTTCTCCCACCGGGCGCACCAGCCGGAACGAAATGAGGTACACCGCGATGAAATCAATCAGGAACACTGCCATGCTCGCCAGCAAAAACCCGCGCAGCATTTCCGCCATATAAGCAAGCAGCCCGCTGTTCACCGGCTGCGCCGCGACGACAAAGCCCGCCGCTCCGCCATCCGCGGAAAACGGGTCGAACGAAAGCACCATCTGCTCCCCAAACACACCGTTGGGGTTCCCGATATCGCTGAAGCCGTTGGCTGTGGCAAGCGCTGCCGTGGCGATGGGCAGGCGCAGCGTGCTGTGCTTGACACACAGCGCAGGCATTGCCAGATCATAAATGTTCTCGGCACAGCCAACCACCTCACCCTTTGCGTTGCAGAGGAAAAAATCCGCGTCCAGCACATTGGAGCAGGTATGGAGAAACGTGGTGATCATCCGTTTGTCCACCGCGTTCAGCGGCTCACCCGGGTGATCCCGATACAGCTCTTCGATCATCGCAGCGGTGCGGATGGTGTTATCCCGCAGCAGCACCCGCTTATCCCGCAGCCAAAACGTGGAGGCAAAGAGCAGCATCACGGAGCCCAAGAAAAGGAAGCTCACCAGCAAAATGTAGATGAACGTATAAAAATATTTGCGGAACAGCCGCGTAGAGCGAAAGTTGGTGGGTAACGGTTTCATAGGTATTTCTCCGTGTGCAAATTTTTGCGAATTGCGCTTTAGACAATTGTAGTGATGGATTATTTCGTGGGTGGATTGCCATCCACCCCTGCAAAAGTACACCAACCCCACCGTAGGGGCGGATGGTAATCCGTCCGCTTGCCAAAACCAATACAATCGTCTAAAACAACCTTGCAATTTACGCTACTGTGGTGGTCACACAGCCGGCGCTCCCCTTCAACGGTGACATCACCAGGCAGTGCGTTGGGCATTTGTCGTGGCACAGCCCGCAGCCGTTGCAGCGTGCGGGGTCCACATGGGCGAGGCCGTTTGTGACCGTAATCGCCCCCTGCGGGCAATGCCGCTCGCAGAGCTTGCAGCCGATGCAGCCGGTGGAACACTGGCGGCGCACCACGGCGCCGGG
>JGI994J12354_10000434_pt1 | contig 41553 bp, 39 predicted proteins | sample IntmicLarv3ML3BL_FD_12354 | JGI IMG/M metagenome (IMG submission 12354) | reverse complement strand
GGCGCGGCGGGGTTCTCGTACTCCGCCTCTGTCAGGTGCATGCGTGCGTCGCCCGCACCCGCCGATATTAGTAGGTTATATCGTCCGTCGCCGCGCAACGCGAAGATTAGCTCGTCGCGCTCCGGCTGGCGGATTTTGTCTATTTTTGCGCCGATGAGTTTCGGGCGAAGCTCGTCAAGGAGCGCGGATAAGTAGCGTGCGTCTAATGGCATTTTCTATCCCTTTCTTGCCGAAATGCGGGCGACATCAGACGATGTCGCCCGCATTTATGCATTTAATATGAAATCCGCACGACCGATTTTATTAGGTCCGCCGGTTTGTCTTTCATTAGCATTAGTGCGGGTTCGACGCTCTCTAACCCGTCGAATTTGTGCGTTAACAGCAGGCTTGTGTCGAGCTTTCCGTGCGCAATCAATGAGGCGAGTTTTTCCATTTTTAATCTGCCGCCGGGCGTTAGCCCTCCGACGATTTTTTTGTGCCCCATTCCGACTCCCCACTCGGCGCACGGGATTTTTATCGCGTCGCTCGCATTGAGGTAGTTGACATTGCCGATAATTCCGCCGGGTTTGAGTATTGTGACCGCTTGCGCGAATGTGTTGACATCGCCTCCGGCGGTTATGACGCGGTCAACGCCTTTTTTATTTGTGGCTTCTAAAATCTGGTCGACGACATCGCCGTGTTTGTAATTGATTATATCCGTTGCGCCGTAAATCCCCGCGACCTCTGCGCAATTCGCGCGGGAGCCGACCGCGAATATCCGACCCGCGCCGCGTAACGCACTGCCCGCGACCGCCATCAGACCGACGGGTCCGATTCCGATTACCGCAACCGTGTCGCCGAAGCCGACCTCTGCAAGCTCGACAGCGTGGAAGCCGGTCGGAACCATGTCGCAGAGCATTACAGCCTCCTCCACGCCGACGCTTTTCGGGAGCTTGCCTAAGTTTGCGTCAGCCTCGTTCACGTGGAAAAACTCGGCGAAAACGCCGTCCTTAAAATTTGAAAACTTCCAGCCTGCAAGCATTCCGCCGGAGTGCATTGCATAACCCCGCTGTGCCTCTAACGCGCCCCAGTCCGGCGTTATTGCCGGGACAACCACGCGCTCGCCCGGCGCAAAGTCGCGCACGAGGCTTCCGACCTCGACAACCTCGCCCACTGCCTCGTGACCGAGAATCATATTATGACGCTCGCCAATCGAGCCCGACCACACAGTATGAACATCCGACGTGCAAGGAGACAGCGCAAGTGGTCTGATAATCGCGTCAAGCGGACCGCATTCCGGTTTTGCCTTTTCAATCCAGCCGGTAGCGCCGATTTTTAACATCGCAAAGCCCTTCATCCATGTGCCCTCCTTCTATTAAGTTGTCGTAACTTAATTATATCGTGAAGGCGCAAGACTTTCAAGCGGATTTTGTTAATTTTTGCTCAAAACGCGTGGCTTAGTGTCGGTTTTTATTGCATTTCGCCCATACACACAGCGAAAAGTTCTGCTATGCGTTCATGTTTGCCGTGCAAGTATAACCAGCCGAAAACGCTCTCTAATGCGGTGGCGGCGTGATATTCCTCATAGCTTGCGCCTTTCGGCTTTGCAACCTTTGCGTTTCTGCCGCGGTTATACACGTCGCGCTCCTCCTCCGTCAGGCGGTCAAGCATGCGCTTTGACGCTTCAAACTGTGCGCCCGCCGCGACGAGCTCTACCGTTGCCTTATGCAGTCCGCCGTGGGTTGTGCGCCCCTCGGCACACACTCTGGAACGCGCTAAAAGTTCGTACACTGCGTCGCCGATATGCGCCAGCCCGAGGCTTGACATATTGCGGATTTCAGCCTCTGTCATCTGTATGTTTTTCAGCATTAAACGCCTTCCAATCTTTTCGAGTACGCCACATTAAACACGTTGCCGAGCAGGAAAATCAACGCGCATGTATAAATCCAAACCATCATTATGACTATCGACGCGAGTGAGCCGTAGACGATAGCGTACTTTGTCGAGGCGGAGATAAGACGTGAGAAAACCGCGCTTGCAATAACGACTATCAACGCGGCAATAAGCGCACCCGGCAGACAGTAATATTTACGCGAGTTGCGCTTCGCGCCCCGAGGATGGCGCGGCGCGGACACATTATATGCGCCGTAAAAGATAAGCAGAATCAGCCCGAAGAGCAACAAAAATCGCGCCCAAAGCCATATATCTGTCGCTCCGTCAAGCACAAAATGCTCGCGCAGGAAATTTATGAACCACTCACCCGTCAGAATCACAAGTCCCGACGCGTAAATGACAATCAAAAACACTCCCGACGCGGCAAAACTTACTAAATGTCCCCAAAAGCCTTTGAAACGGCGCTCGCCCTGAACGTCGCTCATAATTCCCACAATCGTGCGGAACGCCGCAGACGACGTTGTGAACATCGTCACAAGACCGACTATCAGCATTAAACTCGAGATATTGCCGCTTATATAGCCCAAAAATTCGCCGATAACCTCAATCGCGGCGGAGGGAATGATGTCGTACCAAATTTCAAAGAGCTCTGTTTCGGTTATATGCAGGCTTCCGAGTATCGCCGTGACGCAAATAAGCAACGGGAACACCGAAATCGTTATATAATACGACAGCGCCGCCGCCGAGCGCGCTATATTCTTGCTAATGAAAATGTCCATAAACGCGCGCGCAAAGTGTGCCGCACGTGAATTATACAATTTATGATTTGTTATGCGGTTGAGAAGTTTCGTTCTCACACAATTACCTCACTTTTCGGCGGAATTGCGGCAGTTTCAGCTGTGTTCAGACATTGCCGCACACATAGTATTTGTGGAAATACCATTGAAATCTCTGCTTGCTTTTTCCAATTTCACCGCGCTATGAAAAATCGGGCGCCCGAATGGACACCCGATTTCGATTTTACAGTATCCCGAATCCTACTTGCTCTGGAACAGCTGAGCAATTGCGTCGAACGGATCCTCTTCCTCCGGCAGTCCTGCTGCCGGGACGGGAGTTGTTGCCGCAGGTCCCTGCTCAAACGTCTCCGGCTTTTTGACCGGCTCCGCCACCGGGGCGGGCTTTACGGGAGCCGGAGCTGCCTCGACAGGCTTTGCAACCGGCGCGGGAGCCGCGACGGGCTCTGCCGCTCTTGCGATGGGCTTTGAATCCTCAAACTGTGGTGAGTCAATAAATTTCGTTGCGATAATCGCGACGCGAATCTCATCATCCATCGTCTCATCAATATCTGTGCCGAAGATAATCGTTGCATCCTCATCAACCATGTCGCGGACGAGACTCATTGCCTCCTCCACGTCGTCGAGACCTAAGTCCGGCGAAGCCGTGAAGTTGACAAGCAGAGCGCGCGCGCCCTTAATCGACGTTGCCATAAGTATGCTCTCAACCGCTTTGCGCACGGCATCCTCAGCCTTGGATTTGCCACCGCCGGAGCCGATTCCCATATGCGCAAGTCCGGAATTTGACATTACCGCCTTGATATCCGCAAAGTCGGAGTTGACGCGGCCGATGCCCTGAACAATCTCTGTAATGCTTGAGACTGACTGGCGAAGTACATCGTCGGCAATCTCATACGCGTTTAACATCGTAATCTTCGTCTCGCTGACGAGCTTTAAGCGGTCATTCGGAATGACGAGCAGTGAGTCGACCTTGCCGAGAAGGTTTGAAATACCCTCCTCCGCCTGACGCATACGGCTGTTCCCCTCATAGCCAAACGGCTTTGTGACTACGCCGACGGTTAATACGCCCGCCTCTCGCGCGATGTCCGCGACGATAGGCGCAGCGCCCGTGCCAGTGCCGCCGCCCATGCCGCATGTGATAAACACCATGTCGGTATCCTCAAGCACTTTGGCAATCTCGTTGCGCGACTCCTCTGCCGACTTTTTGCCAATCTCCGGATTCGCGCCGGCGCCCTGACCCTTCGTCAGCTTCTCGCCAATCTGAATCTTTAAATTCGCATTCGACTTCGTAAGAACAGGCTTGTCCGTATTGACAGCGATAAACTCGACGCCATTTACGCCGGAACGAACCATGCTGTTTACCGCATTGTTTCCGCCGCCGCCAACGCCGATTACCTTTATCTTGACAACATTGTCGGGACCCGCATCTATATTATTTGACATGTGTAGACCTCCGTATGTAGTGTAATTTCTGTAAACGGCTTTGCGCCGTGGGGGTTTCCTTTACGGTTTGCTTGGTTGTGTTTGCTTTCACTCTATCAGTTTATCATTGTATAACATTAAAAGTCGTAGGTCAATAACAAATTTGTTATTTTTCGTTATTTTTATGCTTTTTCGATGTTTTTATTGCGAATTTGCGTCAGTTTCGCCCTCAAGATTGCTCGAAGCTTGATTCGAGTACGTAATTACGCTCGTTCCTTCGTCGCGATCGAGCAGAACTTGTCCGGCAAAGTCGTCCGCGCGATTCTCCAACGCCTCTAAAAGACGCGTGATTTTGAACTCCGCCTTGTCGCCTCTGCCGAAGCGGACATCTACGCGGCCTTTGTATGTGAATGTAATCGCTGAAATATTCGTCATGTCAAGATTTGTCACGTCGCGCCCGATTTCCGCCTTGTCCATTGCACTCAAAATATCGAGCAGGAAGCCGAGCTGTGTATCGTACGCCTCTGCAACTGCGAGCGCCGCACCCTCACGCGGGGTGACTGCCGTGAGTCCCATAACTCGAATCAAGCCCGCCGTGCCGGAGAAATCGGTATGCTCTAAAATCCGTCCGGAGGAGTCGATTTTCCAATAGTCGCCGCCCTCTGAAACTACGGCAAAGGCTATGCTCTCCGTTACCTCAATCAGCGCGACATCCGGAATCTGCCACGTGACGCGAACATCCGCAATATAAGGCTTCGATGCCTTAATGCGGCGCGCCGCCGCGTCCGTGTTGATGAAGAACAAATTGTCCCCCGTTTGAATGCCCGAGGCGACGATTATCTCGTCGGCGGTATAGCGTGATTGACCGGCAACCTCTACCGAGGTCACACGGAAAAACACGCTAACGCCGAATATGATTATAATTAGCACTAAAACAGCCGCAAGCGGCGTATATATTATTGTGGAGCGGTGCTTCTTTCTTTCGTTCGCCATCGGTAGTCATTCCTTTCGTATTAACCCTGTCGGGCAAACATTGACGGGCTTGCCATCAATGTTTTCACTCAAATTTATTCTGTGCGGGTAATATCTGCTCCCAAGGACGCAAGCGAGCTCTCTAACCCGTCGTAGCCGCGGTCGATATGCTCTAATGCGCTGATTTCCGTTGTGCCCTCAGCCGCGAGCGCCGCCACCACGAGCGCCGCCCCGCCGCGTAAATCCGTTGATTTCACTTGCGTTCCGACTAAGCGCGGCACGCCGGTCACTATCGCTACGCGCCCCTCGACCTTGATACTTGCGCCCATTCGGCGAAGCTCCTCCGCGTGGCGGAAACGGTTTTCGAAGATATTCTCGACAAAAGCCGTTGTGCCCGCCGCTTTCAGCGCCGCCGCCATTAAGTGCGGCTGTGCATCCGTCGGGAAACCGGGATAAGGCGCTGTGATTACAGGTTTTATTGCGCGAAGTTCGCCGTTGGATTTGATATGTATGCGGTTGCTACCCGTCTCGATTCGGCAGCCCATTTCGGACAGTGCGTCCGTTACGGTCATTAAATGTTGCGGGATTACGTCCGTTACCTCGACATCGCTTTTTGTCACCGCCGCCGCCGTTAACAGCGTTGAGGCGACTATGCGGTCGGCAATAACCGTGTGCTCTGTATTCGCGCGGATTTTCGAGCCGACTACCGTTATTGTCGATGTTCCCGCGCCCGATACCGCTACGTCGAGCCCGCGTAGATAGCATTGCAAATCCCAGATTTCAGGCTCGCGCGCGGCGTTCGTGATAATCGTTGTGCCCTCCGCAAGGCTTGCGGCGAGCATTGTGTTTTCCGTCGCGCCAACGCTCGGAAAACTCAGGTTTACGCGCGTTCCGCGCAGGTGCGCCGCGCGGCAGATGATTTGACCGCCCTCTTCCGTAATCTCCGCGCCGAGCTCTCGCAACGCCGCAAGATGAATGTCCACGGGGCGCGGACCGAGCTCGCAACCGCCGGGCATTGATATCCGTGCCTCACCGCACCTTGCCAAAACAGCGCCGAGGAAGATTATCGAACTGCGCATTTCGCGCATTAGACTGTGCGGAATATCACTGCGCAACAGTGCGCCGGAGTTTACGCTTACTGTTCCGCCCTGTACTGCGGCGCGACAGCCGAGGTGATTCAATATCTTTACCGCAGCGCCGACGTCCGAGAGGTTCGGGCAGTTATGTATAGCCGTCTCGCCGCCGGCGATTATCGACGCGGCAATGATTGGCAGAACGGCATTTTTTGCACCGTGCGTGCGAACCGAGCCCGAAAGCTCGCGCCCGCCGTTGATTTTTATTACGCTCATATGATTACCTCCGAATTTTGCTGTATCAATAGAGCATAATATGAAATTTACTGCATATGGGTTACAGGTGGGATTATGAGAGGAGCGCTATAATCTCTTCCGCGAATTTTGACGCCGCGTCCGCCGCACCGAGGCTTTTTTGCGCCTCTTCCATCTTTTCGATGATTCGCGGCGTTTTAAGCAACGCGCTGACCATCTCGAACAGCGAATCGCCTGTTGAATCCGCCTCTGTCGCGACGACGGCTCCGCCTGCCGCCTCGACCGCCTGCGCATTGTGCGCCTGCTCGTCATTTGAGACGTAGGGACTTGGAACGAGAACTGCGGCTCTGCCGAGCGCGGAGAGCTCTGCAAGGGTTGAGCCGCCCGAACGGGACATTATCAAATTCGCCGCCGCCATTACGCGTGCCATGTCGTCTATGTAGGGGCGAATCTCGATATTACCCGGCAGTGGCAGATCTCCCGCTACCGCCGCGCGCAAGGTTTCGGCTCCCTTTTCCGTTCCGACGGCGTGGATGTGCCGGAACGCGTGCTCGCGCATATTGCGCGTGATAAACGCTTTCATTTTTTCGTTCATGCCGGAAGCGCCGAGGCTTCCCCACATGCTAACGACGACGTTTTCGTCCTCTGCAATGCCGAGCTCCAGTCGCGCTCGGGCGCGTGTATAGTCGCTAAAACCCTGCCGCACCGGCGTTCCGATACATTTTACGCGTCGCGGGTCGCGGTAAAACTGCTCAGTACCGCCGTACGCCGTGAAAACGCGTGAGACCATACCCGACAGCATTTTTATCGTCAGTCCCGGCTGTGCGTTCGACTCGTGAATTGCCGTTGGTATGCCCGCCTTTACCGCCGTCCGCAAGACGGGGTAGCATATATACCCTCCTGTGCCGATTACGGCATCAGGCTTGTATTCGTTGATTAATTCTGCCGCGCGGCGGTTTGCTGTCAGTAGCATTTTTGCGGAGTTGACGTTGTATGCGAGCTTTTTCGGGTTGAGCCCGCGGGATATTCCCTGCATTTCGATATTCGTCAGCTCGTATCCCGCCTGCGGGACGAGCTTTTTTTCCATCGGGCGGCCGGCTCCGACGAACATTATATGGCAATCGGGTATCAGCGCGCGAAGCGCGTCTGCCGTTGCAATCGCCGGATTTATATGTCCGCCCGACCCTGCGGCGGCGAGTAGGAATTTCATAATATCACACCTTTTGAGAGGATTTGCGCTTGTCCTTTTAGATTAGCCGGCACGGGTGAGCTCCATATCGCGCGAGATTGACATCAGAACGCCCATCTCGGCGAGCTGTATCAGTAGCGCCGTACCGCCGACGCTGAAGAACGGCAGTGAGATTCCCGTACACGGAATGAAGTTTGTGACGACGGATACGTTCAAAAACACCTGCACCGCAAGCTTTCCGACGATTCCCGCCGCGACGAGCGCGTCGAATTTCGTCCGCGCGTGGAGCGCAATCCAAAAGCCGCGAACAATCAAAACGGCAAACAGCACCAGAATCAGCATTGCGCCGATTAGCCCGAGCTCCTCACACACGATTGCGAAGATGTAGTCGTTGTGCTCTTCCGGGAGGTAGAGGTACTTTTGACGGCTCTGTCCGAGTCCGAGGCCCGTTAGCCCTCCGGAACCGACGGCGTAGAGTGATTGCAGGACTTGATATCCTCCGCCGGAGGAATCTGCCTCCGGATGGAGCCAGAACACGATGCGGCGGAACGCGTAGTTGCCCGTGCCGGACTCTGCGATTTCGGCGTAGCTCGCCTCTGCCTTCGTGACGATTACAAACACCGCGATAGCGGCGACAATCAGCGCGGCAAACACGAAACGTATATCAAATCCGCCGGCAAACAGCACCACTGCCGCGATTGCAACCGTTATGATTGCCGCCGATTTATGCGGCTCTGCAAGGAGCAGTGCGACGATTACGCCGAGCACTAAAACGAACGGTGCCGCGGATTTCACGAAGTCTTTCCAGTGCGACAGGCGGAATTTGCGTAAGCCGCCGCCGTATTTGCAAATCATAACGGCAAACGCCATTATGACCGCGACTTTTGCAATCTCGGACGGCTGGAACGTCGTGAAGCCGAGGTTGAACCAGCGTTTTGAGAAATTGCGCTCCTCACCTATAAAGAGGACGAGGATGAGTAACCCGACTGAAAATGCCAGAAGAGGCATTGATAAATTGCGGTAAAACGTCATCGGAAGGCGCGAGAAAAGGTACATTACTCCGACACCGACGACGGCGAAGCCGAACTGGCGGACGAAGAAGTACATTGGGTCGCCGCGCTCATAATAAGCGGAGGCGAAGCTCGCCGAGAGAACCATGACAACGCCGATTGACAGCAAAATCAGCACGAGAAGCATAAAAGGCAGGTCGAGCTTGCCGCGTTTTATGCGCGGGGCGACCTTTTCATATTCGGGTGTTGCGTTTTTTGCGTCAGCTATTGCCATCGGGTTCACCTCCTATATCAGATACCGCGATTTTACAGAGTAATATGCGATTGCGCAGAACACTGCGGAAACGAGCGTGAATACAAAGAATATCTTCTTTTCGCTCCAACCGGATAGCTCGAAATGGTGATGGAGCGGCGCCATCTTGAAAAAGCGCTTGCCGTGTGTCGCCTTGAAATACACGACTTGAATGACATCAGACAGTGCCTCAAGCAGATATATTATCGCCATCGGAATGAGAATCAGCGGCATATCGAGCATAAATGCGAGCGCCGCGACGGCGCCGCCAAGGAATTGCGCGCCGGTGTCGCCCATGAAAACCTTTGCCGGGTTGAAGTTGAACACCAAAAAGCCTAAAAGTCCGCCCGCGAGCGCAACGGAAAATAATAGCACTCCGCTTAAATCTTTACCGGTTGCCAAAAACGCGACTATGAGCGCGCACGTAATCGCTATTGGAATTGTGACTCCCGCCGCGAGTCCGTCGGCTCCGTCCGTTAGGTTTGCGCCGTTGACCTCGGCAACGATTACGAACGCCGCAAAAACGAAATAGACAGGCTCCGGCAATTTTAGGTACGTGTTGACAAACGGGATATAAAGGTTCGGCGTGACGTATCCGAATAGGCGGAGCAGAAGCACAAAAACGACTGCAATCACCAGTTGGACGAGGAATTTCTGCTTTGCCGTCAGACCGAGATTTTGCTTTTTCTTTAGCTTTTGATAGTCGTCTAAAAAGCCGATTGCCGCAAACGCAAGCGCGAAAATTAAAACGAAAAGGAACGAAAAATCTCCGTCGCGCATTGCGGGAATTGATAATATCAAGCCGCCAACCGTGATGGCGATGATAAACATAAATCCGCCCATTGAAGGCGTTCCGGCTTTTTTCAAGTGGCTCTGCGGTCCATCTTCGCGAATCGACTGCCCTGCCTTGATTTTGCGCAGAAACGGCACGAAAAACAGTCCGAGAATCACCGTGGCGGCGAAAAATATCAAGTGATCACGCAACAAATCCTTTAACAAGTCTGCTCTCAGTTGCTTCGTATAAAACATCGCCGATGTCATGCAAGCACCTCCGCCACTACGACGCGTTCGTCAAGGTCTTGCTTTACGCCGTTGATTTCCTGATAAGTCTCGTGCCCTTTGCCGGCTAATATTATTGTATCATTCGGCTTTGCATTATTTATCGCATACGCTATCGCCGCGCGGCGGTCGGGAATGACCTCATACGGCGTTTTGCTGTCTTGAACGCCCTCTAAGATATCCGCGATTATCGCCTCCGGCTCCTCCGTACGCGGGTTGTCGGAGGTCACAATCAAAAAGTCGCTGAGCTTTGCCGCTGTTTCCCCCATTATCGGGCGCTTTGTACGGTCGCGGTCTCCGCCGCAACCGAAGAGCGTCACGACACGACCGGTGGTTCCCGCGCGAACCGCACTTATGATATTTTCAAGCGCATCCGGCGTGTGCGCATAGTCAATCAGCACCGTGAAATCTCGGCCTGTGGGGACGGATTCCGCCCTGCCCGGAACTCCGCTACACTTTTGCAGAGCCGCGGCGCACTCGTCAAGCGAGAACCCTAAAATCCTAAGCGCAAGCATTGCGGCAAGCGCATTGTAAACCGAAAAATTGCCCGGAATTGCAATCTCTGCTCGGACAAGCTCGCCCGTCATCAGAGCGCAAAACTCGACCTTTGAGGGCTGCATTCTTATCTCGCGCGCAACTAAATCCGCGCTGTTGTTTTTTGTCGAGAAGGTCATCACCTGCGCCGTTGCATTTTCAATCATCGTCAGGGCGTAGCTGTCATCTATATTAATCGCCATTGTGCGCGATTGCCCGCCGAGGCGAGCCTTTGCTTTCGCATATTCCTCAAGTGAGCCGTGGAAATCAAGATGGTCCTGCGTCAGATTTGTGAAAATACCGACCTCAAACTCCACGCCTGTCAGCTTTTCGAGTACCAGCGCGTGGGAGGACACCTCCATAACAGCGTACTCACAACCCGCCCTGACCATCTGCGCGAACAGCTCATGCAACTCGTCGGGGTCGGGGGTTGTCGATGTGGCGCGGCTGTGCGAAACCTCGTTATCGCCGATAAAGTCGCCGAGCGTTCCAATCAAACCAATCGGCTTGTCGGTCAGCGATTCCAGCATTTGCTTTATAAGACACGCCGTCGTCGTCTTGCCGTTTGTACCTGTCACACCAATGATTTTCAGCTTTTTATGCGCGTCGCCGTAAAACGCCGACGACACAAGCGCAAGCGCCGCGCGCGAATCCTCTACAAGGACGTACGGAATCGTGCTGTCCTGCGGGGCTTTTTCGCAAATTACGCAGACCGCGCCTTTTTCCACCGCCGAGCTAATGTGGTCATGCCCGTCGGATTGCAGTCCGCGAATCGCCACGAACAGGCTCCCCGCGACGACTCGACGCGAATCATAGCAGATGCCGGAGATTTCGATATCCTCCGCCGCACGAAGCTCCGTCGGTTTTAAGTTTTTAAGTAGTGCTTTGAGCTTCACCTATGAACTCCTCCTAATATCTGCCCTGTATGCTCTTATCAACAAGTGTTACCTCTACTATGCTTCCGTACTCAATCTCTGTATTTGCAGGCACCGACTGAACCGATACAGCCGCGTCTGACGCCGCCGGTACGCCCGTGCTTCGGATGAACAAGCCTAACTCCTCAAGCATGTTTTTCGCCTCGTAATACCCGCGATCGGTCAGCGACGGAACGACGACCATGCGATCCTGCGGCATATCCGTACCGAGATATATAATCACCTTTGTCCCCGGCGCCACAACGGCGTTCGCAGACGGGAATTGACCTGTTACGACCTCACCATTGCCAACGGTTTTGACTGCAAGACCGGCCTCTTCAAGCGCCGTCTTTGCATCAGCTGATGGCATATCGCGCAGTTGCGGCACGGAGATGTTTAACTGCTTTGCCTCGTCCTCTGTATACTGCGGCGCGATGCCGAGATACGGAAGAATGTCCGCGAGCATTTTACTGACCGTCGGTGCCGCCATGGCTCCGCCGGAGGTGTAAACCGTTGTGCTACGCGGGTTGTTTAGCAGTACTAAAATCACGATTTGCGGGTCGTCCATCGGCGCGATGCCGCAGAACGAGACCGTATATTTGCGGTCACCGCCCGTTGCGACCTGATGGACGGTATCTGTCGTAGTACCCGTCTTGCCGCCGACGCGATAGCCGGGAACTCGTGCGTTTTTACCAGTTCCGATTGTGACAACGTCCTCTAAAATACTGCGCACAATTCGCGAGGTCGATTCTGAAATGACCTGCCGCAGGGGCTCGGAATCTGCGCTTTTTACGATGTTGCCGTTTGCGTCGCGAATCGTCTGAACTATGTGCGGTTGGTACATATAACCGCCGTTTACGCTCGCGGAAATCGCCGTTACGAGCTGTATCGGTGTGATATTAAATGTCTGACCGAATGACGCCGCGGCAAGCTCTGTCCTGTTGCGCGGGTCTCCGATGAACGCCTCCTCGCTCCAAAGGATTGATGACGTTTCGCCCGGGAGGTCAACTCCCGTTCTGTTACGGAAGCCAAATGCCTCGATATAATCGTAAAAGCGCTCTGCGCCGACTTTTAAGCCAATCTCAACAAACGCCACGTTACATGAATTTTGCACCGCTTTCGTGAGGGTTTGTGTGCCGTGACCGCTGGTATTCCAGCAGTGAACCGGATTTTCCGGGTCACGTCCCGGGACTCCGCGGTGGACACCGTTGCAAACGAAGGTCGATTGCTCGTTTATCAGACCCTCCTCAAGCGCAATCGCAAGCGTGATTGTCTTGAAAACCGAGCCGGGCTCATATGTATCCGAGATTACGCGGTTGCGCCACTGCGCCTCGCGCGCGGCTTTTATCGCGGCGGCGCGTTCCTCTTCCGTCAGTTCCTCCTGCTCGTCGAGCTCTGTTAGGAATTCCTCCGGCAGGTCGAACGGCGCGTTGAGGTCGAAGTTGTCGAGAGTTACAATGCCGAGAATCTCCATATTTTTCGGATTTACCGCGATTGCGGCGGCCCCCTCTGCTATCTCATAATCGGCGACGCCTTGCGTCAGGTGCTTTTCCATAAAATACTGTATCGTCGAATCGAGCGTCAGAGTGATATCGCCGCCGTTCTGCGCGTCGAAGTAGTTTTCATAATCCGAAAACAGCATATCCGTGCCGGAGACGTTCTTCAGACGCACAATGCGCCCGTTAAGTCCGGTCAGATAGTCGTCAAACTTTGCCTCGATACCCTCAAGCCCCTTGTTCTCCGTTCCGACGAAGCCAATTACGGACGATGCAAGCGTGCTCTGCGGATAATAACGCTTTGAATCCTCAAGCAAGTACACGCCGCGCAATTTATTGTCCACTATGTACTCGCGCACGGCACGCGCTTCCTCGCCCTCAATCTTCAGCTTTATCGGAAGCCCGCGCTTTGTGGAGTCAATCGCCTTGTTATATATGCTGTCGCGCTCAACGTCAAGAAGCACCGAAAGCGCGTCGGCAATGTCCGAAGCGTTTTCTTTTGGGTTGTTTTTGCCATTTAATTCTATCATGTACGGGTCAAGATAAACGGTTTCCGCCGGCGCAGAAACCGCAAGAGGCTTTCCGTTACGATCAAAAATCGTGCCGCGCGACGCCTTTATCTCCGCCGAGCGCGTTTGCTGGTCAATTGCGCGTTCCTGAAACTCGTCATGTCGCAGAACTTGCAACTGAAATAGCTTTATTCCCAACAACATAAACGTCGCTATACCGCAGAGGAGCATGAGCGCAAACGTCCGATTTAATATAGTACCCTTCGGTCTGTCATCGTCTTTTCTGATGGTCGTTTTCATCTGTGTGCGCTCACCTCCCCGGCGGTCTTTTGTCTAATAATTATATTGCCCTATCGCTTGAAGTATTCCGTGAGCGAGCCGAGAAATTCTGTCGCGCTCTGTAACGCCGAGCTCTGCTCTGACTCCGGAATGACCGCCTTATCAGCCGGCGCTGTCATCGTCGACATCACCGTTGCGGTATTGGAATACTTTACCATTCCAAGCTCCTGCGTGGCGTAAAGCTCAATCGCCCTTAAGTCAAATGTGCGCTCGTACTCTATGCGCAGGGCGCGATTTTCCTCACGCAACTTCGTTAGGCGCTGGTCGAGTCCGACCTTTGCCTCTACCTTACCGGCGATTGCCGTAACTCCCGTAATCTCTGCCGACAAACGCGTTAACTCAACACGGGAGAGCATACACAAAACGGCAAGCAAACCAATGAAAAGAAATCCGAGCACGGAAAATACCGACAGGCGCGGTTTATGCGCAGGCCGTGGTACTGCAACCGGTATTGCCTTCGGGAGCGCCGTCGGAATTGCGGCAACTGCGTCGTCCAATATCGGATTTGCGTAGGTATATGCGTCTTTTCTAAGAGCGGTTGCTGCCATATCGTTCTCCTTAGATAGTAGTTTGCCTATTATTCTCAGATTTTCTGAAAATAACCGTCTATAGCCTCTCGGCTATCCGCAGCTTTGCACTGCGGGCGCGCGGATTAGCCTCAATCTCAGCCTCGGTCGGGATTATCGGCTTGCGCGTTATAAGTTTCATCGTCGGCATGAAGCCGCACACACATTTCGGGAAGTTTGGCGGGCATGTACAGCCGTCGACATATGATTTTAATTTTACCTTTACTAATGTATCCTCACCCGAATGGAATGTTATCAGCGATACTCTACCCTGCGGGTTCAACACACGCGGCAGCGCATTCAGCAGATTTTCAATCTCGCCCGCTTCATTATTAACTATCATTCTGACCGCTTGGAAGGACCGTTTCGCCGGGTGCTGTTTCTCACGCAGTGCCTTTATCGGCATTGCCGAGCGGATTATATCCACGAGCTCGTCCGTTGTCTCTATCGCCCGTTTCTCGCGGCGGCGGGCAATCGCGCCCGCTATGCGCGGGGCGTAGCGTTCCTCGCCGAATTCATACAAAATGCGTTTGAGTTCGGCTTCGCTCCACTCATTTATAACTGTATGCGCCGTTAACGGGTCGTCCTGATTCATTCGCATGTCGAGCGGCGCTGACGACATATATGAGAATCCGCGCTCCGCTATATCGAGCTGAGGCGACGATACGCCGAAGTCGCACAGGATTCCGTCAACGCCCGCAACTTCGAGAGTTTTGAGCGTCTGCTCAATGTCGCCGAAGTTTGCGCGGACAAATTGCACGCGGTCACCGTATTGGGCGAGCCGCTCACGCGAGGCACTGAGTGCCATCTCATCGCGGTCAGCGGCAATCAGCCGCCCGCCGCGCCGTAAAATCTCTTCCGAGTGTCCGCCGAAGCCGAGCGTACCGTCATAGTACAAGCCGCCCTCACGGACATTTAAGCCGTCAACCGTCTCGGCAAGCAACACCGTTACATGCGGCGCGGCGTCTGCGGCGGTGATAGTGTCTAATTCGCTCATCGGTTCTTCGCCGCGCGCTTGAGCTCACGTAGCTGGCGCGTGAAGTCGGCAATGCTCTCCTGCGTGGATTCGGCTTCGTCACTGCGCTCCCAAACGTCTGCGTCCCATATCTCGATGTACGAGCCGACGCCGACGATTGCAATGCGCTCACCGATTTTGCGTTTTTGCAAGAGTTTCTCGGGGAGAGTTACACGGCCCTGCGCGTCGAAAACCAACTGCTTTGCGTTGCGCGTCAGCATTCGGGGATTGAGGTCGAATTCCTCCGCGTCCGCAATCATCTCGTCCCACTTTGCGCGGGTGTAGCCTTTCAGACACGTCTCCTCTGAGAGGGATAGGACGAACTCCTTGCCAAGCTCCTCACGGTACGGCGCAGGAATGGCTACGCGTCCGTTTTTGTCTATCGTTTTAATCTCGAAATCAGTCATTTCTGCACCTCCTTTTGTTTTTGAAAATTATTCACCTATAGTCACCTACAGCAACCTATATTCACCATAATAACACAGAATTGAGAAAAGGCAAGCGATTTTTTGAAAAAAATCAAACTTTTTTCATTGCAAACACGATAAAATTCGACGTTCAAGACACATATACAAGATGTTGTGCATATTTCGATAAATTTTGCATATTTACGCACGTGTTGTCACTATTTTGTAAACATAAAATTATTTTGTAACCGAATTCGCCCTCTTCTCACCGTTATAGGCGGAAAGATGGCGTAGTTTTCGACTCGCGGAGTCGCTGGTTAGGATAGGCGCAGGCGGAATATTCATAAAAAAACTCCCATCCGCACATCTGTGTGGATGGGAGTTTTTATTTAGTTTTTTGGGGTCTATTCGGCTACTTTTTGAGTCTCCAGATACTCGTCATACGTCATAAGGCGGTCGACGATTTTGCCGTCACCGACGAAGTCGATGATACGGTTCGCGACGGTCTGCACGAGCTGGTGGTCGTGCGTAGTGAACAGGATATTGCCCTGATAATCGGACAATCCGTTGTTCAGCGCGGCGATAGACTCGAGGTCGAGATGGTTCGTCGGCTGGTCGAGCATTAGCACCGACGCGCCGGAGAGCATCATCTTTGAGAGCATGCAACGCACCTTTTCACCGCCGGAGAGAACCTTGACTTTCTTGTAAACGTCGTCACCGGAGAACAGCATGCGTCCGAGGAACGTGCGCAGATAGCTCTCGCGCTTATCCTCAGAAAATTGGCGCATCCAGTCAATCATCTCAAGGTCGTTTGCGAAGTATTCCGTATTGTCCTTCGGGAAGTACGACTGCGTCGTCGACACGCCCCACTTAACTGTGCCCTCGTCCGGCTCAAGTTCGCCGGCGAGGATTTTGAACATCGTGGTGATTGCGATTTCGTCGTTTCCGATGAAACCAATCTTATCCTCTTTACCCATGATGAAGCTGACCTTGTCGAGGACTTTTACGCCGTCAACAGTCTTTGAAACATCGGTTACGAACAGGCGGTCTTTACCCGGCTCGCGCTCTACCTTGAAGCCGACCCACGGGTATTTGCGGCTCGATGCAGGCATTTCGTCAAGAGTTATCTTGTCGAGCAGCTTGCGGCGGCTCGTCGCCTGACGTGACTTCGACTTGTTTGCAGAGAAGCGGCGGATGAACTCTTCGAGGTCGCGCGCCTTGTCCTCGTTCTTCTTGTTCTGCTCCTTTGCGAGGCGCTGCATGAGCTGTGACGCATCGTACCAGAAGTCGTAGTTGCCGACGTACAGCTTAATCTTGCCGAAGTCGATGTCGACGATATGCGTGCAAACCGTGTTCAGAAAGTAACGATCATGCGAGACGACGATAACCGTTCCGGCGTAGTCCATTAAAAAGTCCTCAAGCCAGACGACGGAGTTGACATCAAGGTTGTTCGTCGGCTCGTCGAGCAGAATGATGTCCGGCTCGCCGAAAAGAGCTTGCGCAAGAAGGATTTTAACCTTTTGGCGCGGGTCAAGCTCGCTCATCATCTTATCGTGAAGCGCGACGGGAATGCCGAGCCCCTGCAAAAGCTGTGAGGCGTTTGACTCTGCCTCCCAACCGCCGAGCTCTGCGTATTCTTCCTCTAACTCCGCGGCACGAATGCCGTCAGCGTCCGTGAAATCGGCTTTATTATAAAGCTCGTCCTTCTCAAGTCCGCACTTATAAAGGCGCGGCGAGCCCATAATAACTGTCGTGATTACGGGGAATTCGTCGTACATGTTTTGCTCCTGCTTCAAGACGGACATGCGGACGTCCTTCTGAATCACGACAGCGCCCGAGGTCGAATCAATCTCGCCCGAGAGAATCTTCAAAAACGTCGATTTTCCCGCGCCGTTTGCGCCGATTACGCCGTAGCAGTTGCCCGCCGTGAACTGGACATCAACCTGTGAAAACAGGGTGCTGCCGCCAAATTGCAGTGATAGGTTATTGACTGAAATCATACTAATCTTATTTTCCTTTGCTTTTTAAATTTATTTTGCCTGCGCGAGTGCGACTCCCGCATCATACGCTTTTTCGAGGTCGAGAGGGAAAACCTCCTCATGCCGTTTGAGAACCGTCGGGACATCGAACATCGACGTCTCGTACTTGCTGAAATCATCAAACTGCTTCGTACCAACCGCCTCGATAAGCTCTGTCGGACCGACGAGGTTTGTCATCGCGCCGACGACGCTCTCATTGAGGTGCTTGTGGAAGTTTTCAAACGGGGCGTTCATCGTGAACAGCAACCGACAGGGCACTTTTTTCGGGTACAAATTACGCTCACCAGAGCTGTACGCCATTCCCGCGAACCACAAACGCTCTAAAAACGCGCGGACGCACGCCGTCACGTCACCGTAATAAATCGGTGCGCCGAGGAAAAACCCGTCAGAGCTTAAAACATCGTCGAGAACCTGCGTCAGCTCATCGCGCATGGCGCACTTGCCGTAAGATGTTCCGCCGAGCCTCTTACACCCGAAGCAGCTCGAACACCCCTTGAAATCCATTGCAAACAGGTCGTAATAGACAACCTCTGCCCCGGCGGATTTTGCTCCGTCGAGCGCAGATTTGACCATCTGTGCCGTGTTCCACTCGCGGCGCGGAGAACCATTTAAACCTATGATTTTCATATGTAAACCTCCGTTAATTTATGTGTTTCACGCGCAATTTACGCGTGTTGCCTACATTATTACAACTCCAGTATTCCGAAATTCGCAAGAATCTTCGCGCGTTTCGGCGCCATATGCCCCTTCCAGTTCTGCGTTGCCTGCCGCGATTGTGCAGTGTCAACGCCCCACGAAAAGTTCGGTGTCCACACGTCGTTCTCACTCAAGTCCTCAAGCCAGAACTCGAGATTCCGCTCAATCCCCTGCTCCACATCGGCATACCACTGCGAGTTCGGGCTATCCGCCAAGTCGAGCGGCTGCGGGAAGTACTCCCGCCACTTTGTCTCGTCGTAGCAGACGATATCGCGCAGTCGGCTGTGCATCGCCGAAACAATCTCCGATGTAACAAGCGGCGACGCAATGCTCTGCAACCGCTCAATCAAGCGTTGCAGGTTATAGCACATATGCTCGTCACACGGCTCTGTTCCGAGCAAAAACTCAAAGCACCGCTCCGCAACTTTTGTTCCGAGCAACTGCTGCGACTGCGTACCGTGCGCAATTAGTGCGGACGCAATTACAGCACACGGGTTCGGCGAAAACGTCGTACTGACGCTGTAGCCCCACCACGGACCGTGCGGATAATCCTCTATCTGCGGCGGCGCGTCCTGCCAAAACCGCGGGATATCCTCAACCGTGCGCTCGAAGTAATCGAGCAACCGGCAAAAACAGTCAGCCGTGCAATCCAGCCCGTACTCATACGCAAGAAAAACTGCCTCCGCCGACACCATTGGCGCCGAATCCGGCAGGAGAATATCAGCCTCAAACCCATTTCCGAAGCCGCCGTCTGAGTTCTGGTATTTCAGCATTTCCTCAACGAGCTTGTCCTTCGTCCCGCCGTTGAAAAGCAAATCCCACTTTGCAAGGTCATACGGTCGCGCATTCGCCCGCATCCACGCGTCCATGCGCGCAAGGCGAGCCTTAGAAAGCTTCAAACTGCAACACCTCCGAATCGTAAAGATAGCAGTACATTTTATTTTATCACATCAATCTTAAAAAAGAAAGATTTTTTTGACAAATTGCAGTCAATATTATATAATCGTGTGGTTATAAAGAGACGAAGAGGACGCAAAACTCAGTTTTGCGCCATGGAAAGGAATGACAACCTTAATATGAAGGAAATTTCACGTATTGCGGCGGCAGTTGCGCCGTCGGCGACGCTTGCCGTCGACTCTCTGGCAAAGCAGATGAAGGCGGACGGTCTTGACGTCGTCGGCTTCGGCACGGGCGAGCCCGATTTCGACACGCCGGAGCATATCCGCGCCGCCGGTATCGCCGCAATCAACAACGGAAAAACGCGTTATACTCCCGCCGCCGGCATTCCGGAGCTTAAAAAAGCCGCGGCTGACCGTATAGCCGCCGACCTCGGTGTCACATACGCGCCGAGTGAGATTGTCGTCGCGTCCGGTGCGAAGCACTCGATTTTTGCCGCGCTTATGACGCTCTGCAATCCGGAGGATGAGGTTATTATCCCCGCCCCCTACTGGGTCACGTATACTGAGGGGGTTAAGCTCACCGGTGCAACACCAGTCACCATTCGCGCGGAGGAGGCTAACGGTTTTAAAATTACTCCCGCTCAGCTTGAGGCGGCAATCACGCCGAAAACGAAGCTGTTTTTGCTAAACAATCCGTCGAACCCGACCGGCATGCTGTATAACCGTGAGGAGCTTCGCGCCCTCGCCGATGTGTGCGTCAAGCACGACCTGTACATCATCGCGGACGAGATTTATTACAGTCTGGTTTACGATAACCGCGAATTTGTTTCCATCGCCGCGCTCGGTGAGGATGTCAAGGAGCGCACGATTCTTATAAACGGTATCTCAAAATCGTACGCGATGACGGGCTGGCGTATCGGCTATTCCGCCTCCAGCGCAGAGCTTGCAAAGGTTATGAGCAGTTATCTTTCGCACTCGACGCACGCGCCGAGCACGATTTCGCAATACGCCGCCGTTGAGGCGCTCGCCGGTCCACAGGACACTGTTGAGGATATGCGTAAGGTCTTTGAACAGCGCCGCAACTACATCGTTGAGCGGATTAACTCTATCGACGGTATCTCCTGCATTATGCCGGAGGGCGCGTTTTATGTAATGATTAACATTACAAAGCAAATCGGGCGGACACTCGGTGGGCGCGTGATTCGCGACGGCGACGATTTTGCCCTTGCTCTGCTTGAAAAAGGGCTTGTGGCGCTTGTCTCCTGTTCCGCGTTCGGTGACCCGAATTTCGTGCGCATGACGTACGCGGCGAGCATGGAAAATATCACCGAAGGGCTTGACAGAATCGAGCGCTTCCTCAAAGACTAATCGCCGCGCCAAAAGGAGCAAAAAAATGAAATTCGCAATGTCATACAGTTGCGGCAAGGACTCTGCCCTTGCGTTGCACAAGATGATTCAGTCGGGGCACGAGCCGGTCTGTATCATCGTTACATTTAATAAAGATGCCGGACGCTCGTGGTTTCACGGCGCGGACGATGAGTTGCTCGGCGAGGTTTCGCGGGCACTCGGGCTTCCGCTTATTACGGCGCGATGCTCCGGCGAGGAGTATCAATCTGCATTTGAAAACGCACTGCGCCAAGCGAAAAAGCTCGGCGCGCAGTGCGTTGCTTTTGGTGATATCGACATTGAGGGACATCTTTCATGGAATCGCGAGCGCTGTTCCGCCGCCGAGCTTGAGTGTCTTATGCCGCTTTGGGGTATGGCTCGCGCGGACGCTGTTTCCGAGTTGCTTGCGGCGGGCTTTACCGCGCACATTAAGAGTATCGACAAGCAGTATCTTGACACAAGCTTCCTCGGCGAGGCGCTGAGTGAGCCTGTGATTGTGCGTATCGCCGCGACCGGCGCTGATATCTGCGGCGAAAACGGTGAGTATCACACGTTTGTCTCCGACGGTCCGATTTTTCGGCACGCCGTTCCCGTCGAATTTGGAGAGATTATTGACCTCGGCACGCACGCCGTTATTGATATAAAACACGTTTAACCGAAAGGACTTTTGCAATGCCGACTAACATCTATGAATCTCCGCTCGCCTCGCGCTATGCGAGTGATGAAATGCTCTACCTATTCTCGGCGGACAAGAAATTTACGACATGGCGCAGGCTTTGGATTGCGCTCGCCGTCGGGGAAAAGGCGCTCGGGCTTGACATCACGGACGCGCAAATCAGCGAAATGCAGGCGCACATCGACGACATTGACTACGAATACGCCGCCGCGATGGAGCGCGACCTGCGTCACGACGTCATGGCGCACGTTCACGCGTTCGGAAAGGCCGCGCCGGCGGCGATGCCGATTATTCACCTCGGCGCGACGAGCTGTTACGTCGGCGACAACACTGATATCATCGTCATGCGTGAGGGGCTGGAGCTTCTTGAGCGCAAACTGCATCGCTTAATCGCGCGGCTTGCCGACTTTGCGGAGGAGTATAAGGAGCTTCCGACGCTTGGATTTACGCATTTTCAGCCGGCGCAGCTTGTGACCGTCGGCAAGCGCGCGACGCTCTGGATCAACGACCTTATGAGCGACGCGGCGGAGCTTGCGCATCGCATAAACTCGTTGCAATTGCTCGGTTCAAAGGGCACAACCGGCACGCAAGCGAGCTTTTTGGAGCTCTTCGGCGGCGACCACGAGAAAGTCAAAGCCTTAGAGGAAATCATCGCCCGGCAGATGGGCTTTCCGAATGGGTGTGTGCCCGTCTCGGGTCAGACGTATTCGCGGAAAACGGACTATTTCGTCCTGTCGACGCTGTCCGGAATTGCGCAGTCGGCGGCGAAATTTGCGACCGATATGCGGCTTTTATCGCACCTTAAAGAGTGCGAGGAGCCGTTTGAGGCGAAGCAAATCGGCTCGTCCGCTATGCCGTACAAGCGCAATCCCATGCGGTCGGAGCGCATTTGCGCCCTCGCGCGGTACGTCGTCGCGGACGCGGCAAACGCCGCGAACACCGCCTCAACTCAGTGGTTTGAGCGCACGCTCGACGACTCTGCGAATAAGCGAATTTCCGTGCCGGAGGCGTTTTTGGCGGTCGACGCGATTTTGAACATCTATCTGAATATCGCGTCCGGGATTCGCGTCTATCCGCAAGTGATTGCAAAGCGAATCGCCGACGAGCTTCCGTTTATGGCGACCGAAAATATCATGATGCGCGCCGTTCTGAAGGGCGGCAACCGTCAGGAACTGCACGAGGCTATTCGCATCCACTCCGTCGCGGCGGGTGCGGTTGTCAAGGAGCAGGGCTTGCCGAACGACCTGATTGACCGTATCGCCACAGACCCCCTTTTCGGATTGACGGAGGAGGAAATTCGCGCCGAGCTTGACGCTTCGCGCTTCGTCGGACGCGCGCCGGAGCAGGTCACAGAATTTTTAGAATCCGTCCGCGCCCGAATTGAGCTATACTACCTATACGACGCAAAACGCGGCGGCGCAAAAGTCGCTGAGGAGGAGTTGAAAGTCTGATGAACGCCTGCGATACGCGCTACCCTATCGTTCTTGTTCACGGTGTCGGTTTTCGCGATATCAAGCACTTAAATTACTGGGGCCGCATTCCCGCCGCACTTGAAGAGCGCGGGGCGCGGATTTTCTATGGCTCGCAGGACAGTCTCGGCAGTATTGAGAGCAACGCACTGCAATTAAAGGCGCGCGTGCTTGAAATCCTTGACGAGACGGGCGCTGAAAAGGTCAATCTTATTGGGCATTCCAAGGGTGGGCTGGACTCGCGGTATATGATTTCCCTCGGTATGCAGGACTGCGTCGCGTCGCTGACGACGCTTGCGACACCGCACCACGGCTCTGTTTCGGTGGACAAGTTGCTGTCTACGCCCGATTTTATCGTGCGGATTGTCGCGTTTTTCTGCAACGTCTGGACTCGCGTTGTCGGCGATAAATCGCCCGATACATACCGCATGTTTCAGCAGTTGACGACGCGCTTTGCCTCCGAATTTAATGCCGCAACACCCGATATGCCCGGCGTTTTCTACCAGAGTTTTGCCTTCGCGATGAGCCGCCCGACGAGCGATATGCTACTTTGGATTCCCCACCTGTTCGTGCGCCATTTTGAGGGCGAGTGCGACGGCTTAATAACGCCGAAATCCGCGACGTGGGGCGAGTTTCGCGGGATTGTGCGCGGCTCGACAAACCGCGGGATTTCGCACTGTGATGAGGTTGATTTGCGGCGGCGCAGATTCTCAAAAGCCGAAAAGGACGGGCACATCTCCGACATCGTGACGCTTTACATCGACATCGTTGAGGATTTGAAAAATCGCGGATTTTAGAATCAAAAAAGCCTGCAAACATTAATGTTTGCAGGCTTTCGATTTATATTTTAGTCTACGCGCTTATCGCCCCAGAAGAATACAGAAAGCGTTCCGACACCTGTGTGCGAGCCGACTGTCGAGCCGATGTTATTAATCAAAACCTCGCCGTCGCTGTTCGGCATAGCCTCTTTCAGTAGCTTCGCGAGTAGCTTCGCGTCCGCCAAAATCGCGGAGTGGCACAGGAAAAATTTGCCGCTGTATTTTTCGCGCCCGTCGGCGTTTTCAAGCGCCTGCTTGACGAGCTGGTCAATCGCGTTCCTCTTTCCGCGGATTTTCATACGCGGGTGGAGCTTACCCTCATTATCGACGTTCATAACGGGGCAGATATTCAGCAGTGTTCCGACAAGTGCCGCCGCACCGGAGACGCGTCCGCCGCGCCGAAGGTGCTTCAAGTCTGACGCAAAGAACCAGTGATGCAGGCGGAGTTTGTTCGCCTCGACCCACTTTGCAAGTTCGTCGATATCCATTCCCTCGTCACGCAGGTCGAAAATTTTATCCATCAGCAATCCGTAACCCGATGACGCGGCGAGCGAGTCGATTACAATGAGCTTGCGCTCCGGATATTTCGCCTGTAGATCCGATTGCGCAATCTTTGCCGAGCCGTAAGAGCCCGATATGCCGCTTGATAGCGTGACATGTAAAACGTCGATTCCGTCTTTTAAAAACGGCTCGAACAGAGCCGCATATTCGGCTACGTTAACTTGCGTGGTGACCGGCATGGCTCCGCCGGCTACGCGCTTGAAAAATTCTTCAGATGACATCGACTGCCCCATATCATCGACGTACGTGACTCCGTCTATCGTGAATTTGAAGTACCCGAGCGTGACATTACGCTTCTCAAAATACTCCTTCGGCAGGTCCGCTGTCGAGCAGCAGGTGACAACATAATTTGACATAGTTTTTATTCCTCCGCGAATTTAAAAATGTATTGTGCTCACGATTATAGACAAAGGCGGCGAAAAGCGCAACCTACCGCACGGTCATCTTTCTCTACTCGCAGGAAATCCGTGCTCTATCGCACAGATTGCGCGCTCTACCGTCAGTAGAGTTGACATTTTATCTGCGGTGTGGTAAGATTCTGCGGAAGCTTACAAACTTAAAATACAGCCCCGAAACCCACACTAAAGGCGCTCAGTGCGCGACATTTTGGAGGGTAATATGATTGGAGGGTAATATGACAAGAGAGCAGTTGTTGGATTATGTAGCTCCGTGCGGTTTGATGTGCTACACCTGTCCAGGATTCGAAAACAGCGCAATAAAGCACCACTCCGCCGCGCTCTTACGGCTTCGTGAGGGGTATCGCGAATTTTTGGATATGCACCTTCCTGAGGAGTACCGTTTCGTGCTTGACGAGCACGATAAGTACATGGAAACTTTGGCGCGAGACTCGGCGCCCACCTGTGTGGGGTGCCGAAAAAACTGCGGAGACAGCTCCGGCTGTATCAAGGATTGCTTTATACATACGTGCGTCAAGACGCACGACGTGGATTTCTGCGGCGAGTGTCCCGAGTTCCCGTGCGCAAGGCTTCGGAATAGCGATGTGTATGAGGAAGAGGCAAAGCGCGGCATTCTGAACGCCAGCTCACAAATCAAAGAGGTCGGCGCGGAGCATTTCTTTGAGATGAAAAAAGACACTTCGCATTACCTTGAATATTTGAAATAATATCCAAATTTATTTGTACCCAAAAGTGAGGTGACACGCCTGTGCAATTTGTAAATGTCGATTTTGAGGTGTTGCGCACCCGAATCGCGACGAACATCACATATTACCGCAAGCTTACCGGGTTGACCCAGTCGGAGCTTGCCGAGCGAATCAATTACTCAGATAAATCCGTTTCGAAGTGGGAACGCGCAATCTCTGTACCGGACATTTTTGTGCTCACCTCAATTGCTGAACTGTTCGGCATAACCGTAAACGATTTACTCAGCGAGAATGCACCCGCGCCACAGCCCAATCCGAAGCTTCGTCAGAAGCGGCGTGTTATCGTGTGTTTGCAGTTTATCGCGCTCGTATGGCTTCTTGCGACGACCGTTTTCACCGTTTTTATGCTCGCAATACCGGATCTCGAAAACATTTGGATGGCGTTCGTAATCGCAGTTCCCGCGTCGGTAGTCGTCTGCGTCGTATTCTCCGCTATGTGGTGGCGGCGCAACGCCCTAATGATTTCTATCTCCGCTCTGGCGTGGGCGACCGCCGCGGTTGCGTACATTTTCATACGCAACTTGCCGTTTGCGTACCTGATTTTTACAATCTGCGCCGTTGCGCAGGTTGGTGTCATACTAATCTACGTCCAGCGCAGGCTCGTTGAAAAGGGTCGACGATTTTAGATTACCCCATATTTGAAAGCAGTAAATAACTCCCGTCCGAATGCGGACGGGAGTTTTATTGTTCATCAAGGCTTTTTGCCGTTAGCGCACCTGACCCGAGCCTAAAATTATATACTTGCCGCTTGTGAGCTGTTCCAGCCCCATCGGGCCGCGGGCGTGCATTTTCTGCGTCGAAATGCCGATTTCAGCGCCGAGCCCGAACACTCCGCCATCGGTGAAACGCGTGGAGGCGTTGACGTACACCGCCGCGGCATCAACCTCGTCCAAAAAGCGCTGTGAGGCAGTGTAGCTCTCCGTCACAATCGCCTCAGAGTGACCCGTTGTGTACTTTGCGATGTGCTCCAGCGCCTCATCAAGACCGCCGACACACTTGACGGCGAGGATATAGTCGCCGAACTCCGTCGCCCAGTCCTCCTCCGTCGCGGTTTTTGCGCCGGTTAGGATTTTATGGCTCTCATCACAGCAGCGCAGCTCCGTATTTTTCGCGTCGAGCAGAGCCTTTGCCATCGGCAGGAACTCCGCCGCAATCTCGCGGTCGACGAGAAGCGTCTCCGCCGCGTTACACACGGACGGGCGCGAGCATTTCGCGTTAAAAATGATGTCCGCCGCCATTTTAAGGTCTGCCGTTTTCTCGACATACACGTGGCAGTTGCCAACTCCCGTCTGGACAACGGGGACTTTTGCATTCTCGCAAACGTGGTTAATCAGACCGGCTCCGCCGCGCGGAATCAGCAGGTCAACAATGCCCGTAAGGTTCAAAATCTCGTTCACGCTGTTGCGCGTCGTGTCCATTACAAGGCTTATAACATCGGCAGAAAGTCCTGCGCTCGCAACGGCTTCGCGCATTAACTCAACAAAGACAAGGTTCGAGTTAAACGCCTCTTTCCCGCCGCGCAGAATGACCGCATTACCCGATTTCAAGCAGAGCGCCGCCGCGTCAACGGTGACATTCGGTCGAGCCTCATAAATAAACGCGATAACGCCGAGCGGCACTCGCCGCCGCCCGATTTGCAGACCGTTCGGGCGCGTCGAGTAATTTTCAACATGCCCAATCGGGTCGGGCAGAGCGATAATCTCGTCAACGCCAACTGCGATTCCCTCAATCCGCTCCGCCGTGAGTTCAAGCCGGTCGAGCAGGGATTCGCGCATATCACCCGCGCGCGCCGCGTTCATATCCTTTGCGTTCGCCGCAAGGATTTTGTCGGTGTTCGCGCGCAGTGACGCGGAAATCGCCGCAAGCGCCGCGTTCTTCTGCGTCGTGCCTGCCGTCGCCAAGGCGCGAGCCGCAGTTTTCGCCGCATGTCCTTGAATTTCAAGCTGTGTCATCGTTTTGCCTCCTTTATTTCCGCCATTCCTCCGCGAGAATTGCATACTCTGCAAAGTCAATCCATTCCTCGTCAGCCCGAAACCGACGCGCCTTGATATACGTCGCCTCGCGCCGCATTCCGTTGCGCTCCATCACGCGGTACGAGCCATAGTTCACCGCCGCGCACAGCGCGTAAATGCGGTGCAGTTTCAAATCCTCAAACCCGAAGCGAATCAGCTCTGCCGCAAATTCTGTTCCATATCCCTTTTTGTGGTGGTCGAGGTGCAGAACCCAGCCGAGCTCCGCCATCTCACCCGAACCGTCGATGGCAATACCGCAACTTCCGATAACCTCGCCCGTACCGCGCAGTGTCACGACAAAATCCCACTCGCGCCGCGGATTGACCTCCGCGCGCCCGACGGCGAGATTTATGTAGTCGCGCGTCTGCTCTATCGTGTTCGGTCCGAAACTCATATAGCGGACATTTTCTAAATTTCCGCACCACCTCTGCGCCGCCGGAGCGTCGTCCATCGTGAACGGGCGCAGGATTAGGCGCTCTGTGTTGAGTGTCATCGCCGCTCTCCTTTATCGTGATAAGGGAGTCCTATTTCGCCTTGAAAAGAGTGCCGACGGACTCGCCCGCTATCGCTTTATATATCCCCTCAACCTTTGCGCCGTGCGATAGCACAACATCAATCCCGTGCTTGTTCGCAAACCGCGCCGCGGTCAGCTTTGTGACCATGCCTCCCGTACCGAGCGTCGAGCTAACGCCGCCGGCGAGAGCCTCAATCCGCTCATCAATCGTCTCGACGATTGGAATCGGCTTCGCCTCAGGATTTTTGTGCGGGTCGGAATCGTAAAGCCCGTCCGTGTCGGTCAGAATCACGAGCAAGTCGGCGCCAACAAGCTCCGCAACGATTGCGGAGAGCGTGTCGTTATCGCCAAAAATCTGGTGCTCGTTCTCAATTTCCTCGAATCCGACGCTGTCGTTCTCATTCACGACGGGGATAACGCCGAGCCCGAGCAGAGCCTCAAACGTGCCCACGAGGTTTTTGCGCACCGTCGGGCGGTCGACATCGTCCTTCGTCAGCAGAATCTGACCGACAGTCGCGCCGTACTCGCCGAAAAACTTGTCATAGATGTGCATAAGCTCGCACTGACCGACTGCTGCCGTCGCCTGCTTTAGCTGCAAATCACGTGGCCGCTCCGCCATATGCAGTTTGCCCGCGCCAACACCGATCGCGCCGGAGGATACAAGTACCACCTCGTTCCCCGCGTTGCGGATATCGGTCAGCACACGCGCAAGCGCGTCAATATTGCGAAGGTTCGGCCCGCGACCCGCGTGGCACAGTGTTGAGGTTCCGACCTTGATTATAATTCTTTTCATTTGTACACCTTTTTCTATGTTTAATGTAGCGGGTAAACTACCAGACCAGTGTCGCAAAATAATCGTCCGGAGTCTCGGCGCGGCGAATCAGCTCGAACGAGCCGTCAGACTTCAGCAGAATCTCGCCGGAGCGGAGCTTGCCGTTGTAGTTATAACCCATCGCGCGGCCGTGCGCGCCGGTATCGTGAATCGCAAGATAGTCGCCCATATCGACCTTCGGCAGGGCGCGGTCGACGGCGAATTTGTCATTATTCTCGCACAGGCTTCCGACAACATCGTACAGATGATCCGACGGAGTTGTCTCCTTACCGAGTACCGTTATATGGTGATACGCGCCGTACATCGCCGGGCGCATGAGGTCGCACGCGCATGCGTCGACACCGATATACTCCTTATAAATGTGCTTCTCGCGAATCGCCTTAGTAATCAGGCAACCGTACGGCGCGAGCATAAAGCGTCCCATCTCTGTGAAAATCGCGATGTCGTCCATTCCTGCGGGGCCGAGGATTTCCTCATAAACGCGGCGAACGCCTTCACCGATTTGCATTATATCGTTCGGCTGTTGCTCCGGACGGTACGGAACTCCGATACCGCCGGAGAGGTTGACGAACGAAATGCGCACGCCGACACTGCGGTAAATATCAACCGCAAGCTGGAATAACTGCGCCGCCAGAACGGGATAATAGTCGTTCGAGACGGTGTTTGACGCTAAAAACGCATGGATTCCGAACTCCTCCGCACCGAGCGATTTCAGCTCCGCAAATGCGGCGAAAAGCTGCTCGCGCGTCATTCCGTACTTCGCGTCGCCGGGATTATCCATAATCTTATTCGCAATCTCAAACGCGCCGCCGGGGTTGAATCGGCAGCAAATTCGCTTAGGAATGCCCGTCAGATTCTTCAAAATCTCGATATGCGTGATGTCGTCGAGATTTATCGTCGCGCCGAGGCGCATAGCCTCAACAAACTCCTCGTCCGGTGTCGCGTTTGAGCTGAATTTTATCTCATTGCCCTTGAAACCGCAACGCTCCGCCATCATAAGTTCGGTGAGCGATGAGCAGTCAGCGCCGCACCCGTGCCGTTTTAACAGCTTTAAAATCGCCGGCGTTGGCGTCGCCTTTACGGCGAAATACTCGCGGAATCCGGGGTTCCACGCGAAGGCGGCGCGAACGCGCTCTGCATTCTCCGCAATCCCGCGCTCATCGTATAGATGGAACGGGGTCGGGTGTACAGCGGCAATCTCGCGCACTTTTTCAAGATTTGTAAACAGATTCTTCATTTTTCTATCCCCAATGCTCAGAAAATCAATAATTATTTATTATATAATGAATACAGCCCGATTGTCAACGATTATCTTTGCCTAACATGCCGAAAAAATCCTTGAATCCAAGCCGAATTCGTGTTATCATCCAATTATGAAAGCTTTTACTGTAAAACAAAATGACGCGGGGGCGCGCCTTGACCGCTTCGTGGCTAAGGTCGTACCGCTTTTGCCGCCGAGCCTCGCGCAGAAATATATACGCATAAAGCGCATAAAGGTGAACGGTCGCGGCGCGGCACGCGACGCGCGGCTTGCGCTTGGTGACCTCGTCGAGATGTATGTCAACGACGAGTTTTTTGACGCGCCTCGGGAGGAAAATGCGTTCCTGCGCGTCTCCGACCCGGCGCTGTCAATCGTGTTTGAGGACGAGAATATCCTGTTGCTGGACAAGCCCTCCGGCGTGCTTTGCCACTTTGACGGCGGGTTCGATTACGCCACGCTTATTGCGCGCGTGCAGTCGTATCTTTACACAAAGCACGAGTGGAATCCGCGGGAGGAGAACTCGTTCGCACCCGCACTGTGCAACCGAATCGACCGCAACACTCAAGGTATCGTAATCGCCGCGAAAAATGCGGAGGCTCTGCGGATTATGAACGAGAAAATCAAAACGCGGGAGATTGATAAGTACTATCTGACCGCCGTTATCGGCAAGCCGCCGAAAGCCTCGGGTAGGATTGAAAATTATCTGTTCAAGGACGCAAAAAAGAATCAGGTGTTCGTGTCCGACCGCCAAACTCCGGGCGCACAACTTGCAATTACAGAGTACCGGACGCTCGAGCACCGCGGAGGCTTAACGTTTCTCGAGTGCCGATTGCTGACGGGACGGACGCACCAAATCCGAGCACATTTGGCGCATATCGGCTGCGCGATACTCGGCGACGGCAAGTACGGAAGCGAGCGCGAAAATCGCAAATACGGCGAAAAATCACAGCTTTTGTGCTCGTATCGCCTGCGATTCTCGTTCGAGAGCGACGCGGGTGCGCTTGAATACTTGAATAATCGTGAATTTAGCTTAAATTCCGTCGATTTTGTTCAAAAATATTTTACCTATACAATGTCCTGATATATGTTGATTTTTACAATATATAGTGGTAAAATTAGATTTGGTTCGCAGATCTGCAAATTCTGCGAAAAATACGCTGATTATTTAGAGAGGTGTCGCCTATGAAATGCCCGTTTTGCGCCCACGCCGAAAGTCGTGTTGTCGACTCGCGCCCCGCTGAGGACGGAGCGACGATTCGCCGCCGCCGCGAGTGCTTGAGTTGTTCAAAGCGCTTCACAACGTACGAAATTGTCGAGCGACTGCCTATAATCGTCGCGAAAAAGGACGGAAGCCGCGAGACGTTTGACAAGCAAAAGCTTTTGGACGGTATGCTCCGCGCGTGCGCAAACCGCCCCGTGCCGCTTGCAAGCCTTCAGGGTGTCGCGAACGAGATTGAGCTTGAGCTTCAAAACTCGCTTGAAAACGAAATCTCCACAACCCACATCGGCGAGCTTGTCATGTCGAAGCTAAAGGATCTGGACGAGGTCGCTTACGTGCGCTTTGCGTCCGTTTACCGCAAGTTCACGGATGTTAACAGCTTTATGCAGGAAATCAGCAAATTAGTCAAAGAATAACGTGTTTTAAATTTCGGTAACCCGAAATTTAAAACACGCTTCCCCATCGAATTTGCTCAACGGTTGCAATGCTTTCGAGACTGCGGCGCACCGCCTCGGCAGAGCCGAGCACGCGCCCCTTATCGCGTGAGTAAATATCCGTTAGCAATCCGATTATTGAATTTTCAGTCTGTTCAATCACGCCATGCCGCAGGACGAGTTGAAGATACACGCCGCTCTTTTTCCACTTTGCAAAGGCGCGTGTCGCGTGCTCCTCGGCGGCTGTCCAATCCTCGATTTGAGCCGCGTCGGCGGCAAGCTCCGCGTCGAGCGTCAGGTCATCTGCAAGTTTCGTGAGGTACTGGATATTCACAAGCGACAGCGCAAACATCAGAATGAAAAGCGCCGCTATGATGATTTCTTTCTTCATCTGCCGCCCCTTTCCGACCGCTCGTCCTTCATCGCAAGAAACGTCTTGCCCGTGCGGTCGGCAGTCATCAAAAAGACGCTTTTGGGTTCTGCGACACCGCTCTCGCGCAGTTTTTTGATTAACCACCGCTCGTCAAAGCCGACTTTCGTAAGCGCCGGTGGTATCACCTCTCCGTCGCTGATTACGATGTGCGGAAGCTCCGGCTCTTGCACTGCAAGGCTCAAATCGCGCGGCGTAGCCGGTGAATCGGCAGAGTACAGCATAGTCGAGAGCGTTCCGTCAGTTTCCAATGTCGCGTGCTTGACGGTTGAGATATCGAAAATCCCGGATTTTCGCAGGTGCTCGTTCAGCTCGTCTATGGTATAGCGGTTTTTCCGCATTTCGCGGCGGTCGATTTTCCCATTTTCGATTATAACGCTCGGGTCGCCCGCGATAATGCGGCGCGCACGGCGCGACTTCATGCCGAGCATTGACAGCATAACCTCTGCAAACAGCAGAGACATAACCGGCACAAGTCCGTACATCAGCGGCGTGCCGAGGTCCTGAAGCGGATTCGCCGCGAGGTCGGATATAAGTATTGCAACGACAAGCTCTGCCGGCTCAAGCTCACCGAGCTGTCGTTTCCCCATAACACGCATCGTCGTGACCATAACGCCGTAGAGAATCAGCGTTCTGATTATTGATATCGCCAGCGGTATCGCCTCCCCATAATTAAGTCTGCGGCTATTATTCCCAGTTTGCGCATAGATTATCATAAGTATAGTAAAAACAAAGGCTAAAATAAGGAAGGGATTTTGCAATATGTCAATTCATGAGGAGTGCGGTGTTTTCGGTATCTATCGCCGCGAGGGTGAGTGCGCACGCGCAACGTATTTCGGGCTTTTTGCGCTTCAGCATCGCGGGCAGGAGGCTTGCGGTATCGCAACGGTAAACGATTTAGAGCTTTCCTGTCATAAGGACAGCGGGCTCGTTGGCGATGTTTTCACGGACGCGATTCTCGATAAGCTCGCCGGGACGATGGCAATCGGTCACTGCCGCTACTCAACAACGGGCGACAACGTGCGTGAGAATGCTCAGCCGCTGACGCTAAAGTACGTCAAGGGCTCGCTCGCGGTTGCGCACAACGGTAACCTCGTCAACACGGAAGAGCTAAAGACTGAGTATAACTATAAGGGCGCAATCTTCCACACCGACACGGATTCGGAGGTTATCGCACACATCATCGCGCAGGAGCGCCTCAACTGCGGCTCTATCGAGCAGGCGATTATGAACGCAATGCCGCACCTTATCGGCGCGTATTCCATCGTCGTGATGTCGTCGCGCAAGCTTCTTGCGGCGCGTGACCCGCACGGTTTCCGCCCTCTTTGTATCGGGCAGAATGGCGACACATTCGTTTTCGCGTCTGAGAGTTGTGCGCTCGACTCTGTCGGCGCAAAATTCGTCCGCGATGTTCTCCCGGGTGAGGTTGTCTGGGTTGAGGATGGAAAACTGCACAGTATCCTCCCCAAAGTTCTTCCGAAATCAAGCCTTTGTATTTTTGAGTATCTATACTTCGCGCGTCCCGACAGCGTAATCGACGGACAGAGCGTCTACGGCTCGCGCCTGCTCGCGGGTAAATATCTCGCGCAGGAGTTCCCTGTTGAGGCTGATGTCGTAATCGGCGTTCCTGAATCCGGCCTCGTCGCCGCAAAGGGTTACGCGTTAGAATCGAGAATCCCCTACAACGACGGATTCATCAAAAACCGTTACATAGCGCGCACGTTCATCAAGCCGGACCAGTCAAGCCGCGAGATGGCAGTGCGGCTGAAGCTCAATCCAATGAAAGCCGTCGTTGCCGGTAAGCGCGTCGTCGTAATCGACGACAGTATCGTGCGCGGCACGACCACAAAACCGATAATCAAGCTCCTTCGCGAGGCAGGTGCGACAGAAATTCATCTGCGAATCGCCTCGCCGAAGTTCATCGCACCGTGTTATTACGGCACGGACGTTCCGGATAAGGAGAAGCTGATTGCCGTCAATCACTCGACGGAGGAGATTTGTAAAATGCTCGATGCCGACTCGCTCGGCTTCCTTAGCCAGCAAAATCTGCTGAAAACATGTCCGAACGCAACTTGCGACTTCTGCGACGCGTGCTTTACGGAAAATTATCCGATTTAACACTAAAATTACGCTAATGCCCCCGCCACATGGCGGGGGCACGCGATAAGATAAGCGCCTAATCGGCTCTGAAAATCCCCCGCGGCAAATCGGGGAATAACTCACACGCGCCATAGGCGGCGGTGAATTAGAAAGGAAATATCTTTATGTGTGGAATAGTTGGTTACGTCGGCCTTGAGTCCGCGGCCCCCATACTGTTAGAGGGGTTAAAGCGTCTGGAGTACCGCGGTTATGATTCCGCCGGTATCGTCATCGCGCGCGACGGGAAGCTGTCTCTGACAAAAACGAGTGGCTACGTTGCAAACCTTGTCGCCGCAACGGATGAGGGTAAGAATATGCCCGGCACAATCGGGCTCGGACATACGCGTTGGGCGACTCACGGTCAGCCGACGAACGAAAACGCCCACCCGCATATCTCAAGCGACAATAAAATTGCCGTCGTCCACAATGGTATCATCGAAAACTACCGCAAACTGCGTGATTTTCTGCTCACTAAGGGCTTCCAGTTCGCCTCGGAAACGGATACGGAGGTCGCCGTCAACCTGATTGCGCACTTCTACGCCGAGTGCGGCGACTTAAAGCACTCCGTCGCGCAGGCGGCGCGGCGTATGGAGGGCAGTTATGCCCTCGGAATCCTGTGCGAGGATTGCCCCGACACGCTTATCGCGGTGAAAAAGCACTCTCCCCTGTTCATCGGCAGCAACGAGGGTGAGCAATTCCTCTCAAGCGACATCGCCGCAACACTGCAATACACGCGCGACATTTATCGTCTGCGCGACGACGAGCTCGCCGTTTTGACCCGCGCCGGCGTTGAGTTCTTCACGAGCGAGCTTGATCCGATAACAAAAACTACTGAGCATATTGAGTGGGATATTTCCGCCGCGGAAAAGGGCGGGCATGCGCACTTTATGATTAAGGAGATTCTTGAACAGCCAGACGCGGTGCGCAACGCCATTTCGCCGCGTATCCGCGATAAGCGCGTCATTCTTGATGACCTCGACATCTCGGACGAGTATATCCGCAATATCTCGCGCATTTATCTGCTCGGCTGTGGCACAGCGTATTACGTCGGCGCCGTCGGCAAGTACAATATTGAAAAGCTCACCCGTATCCCGACCGAGGCGGTTATGGCGTCCGAATTCCGTTACGCCGCGCCGATACTTGACGAGCATACGCTCTGTATCTGCTTCTCGCAGTCCGGCACGACGACCGACACAATCGCCGCGATGGAGGAGGCAAAACGCCGCGGCGCAAAGGTTCTCGCCGTCGTAAATGTCGTCGGAAGCCAGATTGCAGAGGATGCCGACTGGACGCTCTACACAAACGCCGGACCGGAAATGTGCGTCGCCTCGACGAAGGCGTACTCCACACAGCTTGCGGTATCTTACATTATCGCACTTCGCCTCGCGGAGGCACGCGGCACGATTTCGGCGGCGGAATACGCCGAAATCATCGCAGAGCTTCAGGCGTTACCTTCAAAGCTTGAGGCCGTTGTCGAAAATTGTGAGCGTATTCAGTATCTCTCCTCGCGCTATTTCAACCGCGACAATATCTACTTCACCGGCCGCAACGTCGATTACGCGACGAGCCTTGAGGCGAGCCTGAAATTAAAAGAAATCTCCTACATCGCGTCGGAGGCATATACCTCCGGCGAGTTTAAGCACGGCCCGATTGCGCTGATTGAAAACGGCACGTTGCTTGTCGCGCTTGCGACGTACAATCCGCTGATTGACAAGACAGTCTCGAACGCGCTGGAGGTCAAATCCCGTGGCGCAGAGTTACTTGCCGTCACGACGGAGAGCGGTCGCGAAGCGCTCGACGGCATCGCCGACGAGCTTTTGACAATCCCCGACACACATACAATACTGATTCCATCGCTGTCGATTGTGCCGTTGCAGTTGTTCGCGTATTACATCGCGCTCGCGCTTGGGCGCGAGATTGATAAGCCGCGCAACCTCGCAAAATCCGTCACCGTCGAATAATATACAATGAGTAATATTATTAAGGCAATAATTATCGGAATTGTCGAGGGAATTACCGAGTGGCTCCCCGTTTCCAGCACGGGACACATGATTTTGCTTGATGAGTTTCTGAAACTTGATGTCTCGCATGCGTTCCGCGAGCTGTTTCTCGTCGTGATTCAGCTCGGTGCGGTGCTCGCCGTCGCGGCGAATTACTTCCGCCGCCTGTTCCCGTTTTTCCCCGGCCAGAGCCGCGAAGAACGGCGCGAGGTTTGGACGCTCTGGAGCAAAATCCTCGTCTCGTCCATTCCCGCGGCGGTAATTGGGCTCGCGTTCGACGACAAAATCGACGCGCTGTTTTTCAATTGGCAGACTGTCTCGGCGGCACTGATTGTTTACGGCATTTTGTTCATCGTAATTGAGCGGCGCAAAAAATCCGTTGCAACAGTTGAGTCCACGACGCAGCTCTCGCATAAAACCGCGCTGATGATTGGCGTTTTCCAGCTTCTTGCGCTGATTCCCGGCACATCGCGCTCCGGCGCAACGATACTCGGCGCTATTTTGCTCGGCACATCACGCGGTGTCGCGACGGAGTACACATTCTTCCTCGCGCTACCGGCAATGCTCGGCGCGGGGCTTCTGAAATTGCTGAAATTCGGGTTTGCATTCACCTCGTCAGAGCTCGTAATTCTCGCCGTCGGCTGTGTTGTGGCGTTTGTCGTGTCACTTGCGACGATAAAATTCCTCACCGGCTTTGTGAAGCGCCATAACTTCTCCGGCTTCGGAGTGTACCGTATCGCGCTCGGCATTGCGGTGATTACATATTTTGTAATCATTCGATAAAAGCGCGAATTATATAAAAACATACGGAGGAAAATAATGAAAAAGCACATCACCCGCGCGATAGCGTTCGCGCTCCTGCTCGCGCTCCTCCTATCACTCGCCTCATGCGGCGGCACCCCCAACGAACTTTCTTCTGAACCTGAAGTCATCGTAACAGATGACAATTCCATCACCCCCGATGTCACGGCAGAGACAACCCCCACCCCCGACGAACCCATTCTGGATGACGAACCCACCGAGCCTCCGGAGCACACCCCCACAGGCCGCGGCGAAATCCGCACCGGCGAGTGGTCTGGCGACGGAATGACTTTCACAAACGACTGGCCCGCTATCAAGCTGACCCTACCCGATGACTCGTACATAATTACAACTGAAGAAAAAGTCAACGAATTAGTGGAGATTGCTGGGGACGCGCTCGGCGAGGACATTCTCGCGGCGGATCTGACAAAAAGGCCTTTCATCTATGATTTTTATATCAACAACCAGTTCGCTTTCTTGCAGTTTATTCTTCTGTATGAAAATCTAAATCTCACTCTTGGATTTAGCAACATTACTGAGGACGAGTACATCAACATTATGAACTCTCAGTTTGAAGAGCTTAAGGTGAACGACATGCCTATTTTTACTGAAATCGGACGCGATACCGTCACTTTCGCAGATATTGAGTGGACACATGTAGAGTATTTGCTTAATAATATGAGGACACTCGACTACTATCTACATTATTCTGACGATTATATGTGGAAGTTAACCAACACCTACGACTCCGAAACCGCAGAGCTCGCGGCAGAGCTGATTGCCTGCATCTCCGCGGCGTAAATTTAAAAAGGTAGGGCTTCTTGTGAAGCCCTACCTTTTTATTGCTTTTAGTGTGCGCAAATTTCTACGCATTCCCCTGCGCATTTTTGCGAAACTCGCGATAATCGACGAGGTTCGTGCGCAAAAGTTTCGGAGTGTCAAGCGAATACGGACAGTGCGCCGTGCAGTGTCCGCACTGCACGCAGTTTTCAATGTTTTCCATATTCGGCGCAAATTCGTCAGAGAGAAAATTCGCGTTCGGCGCACGACGTAGCAGAAGCGACATACGCGCCATTGTGGGGATTTCAATCCCCGCGGGACACGGCATACAGTAGCCGCAAGCACGACAGAAATTACCGCCGAGCTCTGCGCAGTCACGCTCAATCGTCGCCTTGACCTCACCGTCCAGCGTCGGCGGAGTGTCCTGATAGCTCAAAAATTCATCAAGCTCACCCTCGCGCTGTATTCCCCAAATCGGAAGCACATTCGGGAACTGCGCAAGATACGCATACGCCGCCGCCGAGCTCGTAATCAGCCCGCCCGACAGCGCTTTCATCGCCACAATCGTTATCCCGCGGTGCTCGCACTCGCGCACAAACGCGAGCTCATCGTCACTCGAAAGATAGCTGAACGGGTACTGAATAATCTCATAAAGCCCGGACTCCATCGCCTCAATCGCAAGCGGCAGACGGTGATTCGTAATCCCGATGTGGCGGATTTTGCGCTGCGCTTTCGCCTCCACCATCGCCTCATACATTCCGGTTCCGTCGCCCGGCTTCGGAATCTGCGGAGGATTGTGGAACTGATAAAAATCTATGTAGTCCGTGCGCAAATTCTCAAGAGATTGCGCCAATTGCTGCCAGAATTCCTCGCCTGTCGAGCCCATCGTTTTAGTCGCAATAATCACTTTTTCGCGAATACCGTCAAATGCCTGCCCGAGCTTAATCTCGCTGTCCGAGTAGGCGCGAGCCGTATCGAAATATGTAATCCCGCAATCAAACGCCCGCCGAGCGAGCCGCGCCGCCTCATCAACGGAGATACGCTGAATCGGAAGCGCCCCGAACCCGTTTTTGTTCACCACAAGCCCCGTGGAGGAAATTTTCACCATATCCATATTATCATCCCTTTCGGTAATTTATACATTTTTGGTCGCCGCGGCGTTCGCCGCCGCGAATGCAGTAGCCCATGCAATTTGCAGATTAAATCCACCAGTGTAGGCATCGGAATTTATAATCTCACCCGCAAAATGGAGCCCGGAAACGAGCTTTGATTCCATCGTTGCCGGCACAATTTCGCGCGTCTCCACCCCGCCGGAGGTTATAACAGCCTCATCCACTGGGCGAGGTCCGGATATCCTAATCTCAAATTTTTTCAGCAATTGCAACAGTCGCGCACGTTCCTCACGCGTTATAGAGTTCACGCGTTTTGTCGGGTCAATGCCACTGCGCGCAACAATCACAGGAATCATTAAACGGTGGCACAACTCGCCGAGTGCATTCTGAAATTCACGATTTTTGTTTTTCTCAAAATCGCGCAACAGGCGCGCATCAAGCGTCGCCTCATCAAGTGCCGGCTTTAAATCAATGCTTATTGTATAGGATTTTTTTCCATAATTTCGCATATGCGCACTCGCCGATAGAATCACAGGCCCCGAAGCACCAAAATGCGTAAATAAGAGCTCGCCAAAATCCTCATAAAGCGGCTTTTTCCCGCCATCGCTCACTCGAATTGCGATGTTTTTCAGCGCCAACCCCTGCATTTCCGCACAAAATTCGTCCGGCGAAATAAGCGGAATCAAACTTCCGCGCGGCTCTATTATTGTGTGTCCCAGCTCCGCCGCCATTCGATATCCGTCCCCTGTCGAACCCGTCTTGGGGTACGAAACTCCACCCGTCGCTAAAATCACTGCATAACTATCCAGTTTTTCACCATCCGTGCTTTCGACACCGATAACGCGTTTTTGCTCACTTCCATCAGCGGCAGTCGCGGTCTCCGTCAATATACGCCGCGCCGTAGTGCGGCGCACCTCAACACCGAGCTTCCGCGCACGATTCGCAAGCGCATTCGCCACATCATGCGCAACATCGGATACCGGAAAAACGCGCTGTCCGCGCTCGGTTTTCAGCGGAACTCCGATACGCTCAAAAAACTCCATTGCCGCCGACGGAGGCAACGCATGCATAGCACTTTGAAGAAATTTACCGCCCGTCGGAATCGCCGCAATCGCCTCCGAAACATTGCAATCATTAGTAATATTGCAACGCCCCTTTCCGGTTATTCGCAGTTTGAATCCAAGCTTTTCGTTCGGTTCAAGCAACAGAACGCGCCGCCCGCGCTCTGCCGAAACGACGGCGGCGAACAGCCCCGCTGCCCCGCCGCCGATAATAATCACGTCATACATCCGATTTTTCTTCCTCTGATTTTTCGTACACGCCGTACTCGTTCCATATTTGCTCCAAGCGCTCAAAACTCGCCGTTACGTCGTTGCCGGTCTTAGCCGAGACGGCAACAATCAGCGCATTCACCAAGCTCAGCGGAGCCACAAGAGTATCCAAAAAGCTCACCATATCGCTACGCGCATACAGACAAATATCGGATAATTTCGCAATCGGAGATACATTATTATCCGTAATTCCGATTACGGTCGCCCCCATATCGCGCGCATAACGCATCGCCCGAATCGTGCGCTTTGAGTAACGCGGGAAGCTGAGCGCAATAAACACATCGCCCGTGGAAATGCGCAAAATCTGCTCAAAAACCTCAAGCGATGACGCCTCATTGACGACATGCACGTTTTCGAACAGCAGATTGAAGTAAAAGCCCATAAAATGCGCCAACGCAGAGCTGCTGCGCAACCCGAAAATATAGATGTTACGCGCCGAGACAACGGCATCCGTCGCCGCCTCAAAATCCGCATGAGAGATGTCCTCAAGCGTCTGACGAATTTGGTCAATGTCACTCGACAGGACGTGATGAAGAATGTCCCCGCCCTCGGTCAGCTCGCGCGCAACTGCAATGCGCTGGACGCTCGTAAGCCGCCCACGAACCATATCCTGCAAGGCTCGGCGCATTTCCGGATAGCTTCCATAACCGAGTTCCTGCGCAAAGCGCACAACCGTCGCCTCAGAAACACCGACAACGGCGGCAAGCTTGCCCGCCGTCATAAATGCCGCCTTTTCATAGCCATTTTGTATGTACGTGGCAATGCTTCGCTGACTTTTCGAAAGCTTCCCAACGTCCGCAATCAGGGTCAGAATGTCCTTATCCAACGTTTTCACCGTCTTTTCGCAGTAAATTTATCTCTTGCTCCGTAAGCTCGCGCCACTTGCCGGACGGCAAATCACCGAGCTTTAAATCTCCCTCTGCAATGCGCCTCAGGCGGTCTACATTTAGTCCGACGGCGGCGCACATTCGCCGTATTTGGCGGTTTCGTCCCTCGCCTATTGTAATATTTATTACACTTTTGTTCCCTCGCAAAGCTCTCACGCGCTCAACATTTTTCGCTTGAACGGTAGTCCCGTCCATCTCAATCGGAGCCCGCAAACGCTCCAGCGCGTCGTCAGAAGCCGCATCGCGAAGCACCACTCGGTACGTCTTTTGCACCTCAAACGACGGGTGCATTAAGCGGTGCGCAAGCTCGCCGTCGTTCGTCATTATCAGCAAGCCCTCGCTGTCCATGTCGAGCCGTCCGACGGCGTAAACTCTTG